>Ga0065711_1026384_pt1 | contig 74495 bp, 39 predicted proteins | sample Hoacrofraction12_FD_59098 | JGI IMG/M metagenome (GOLD analysis project Ga0065711, IMG submission 59098) | Hoatzin crop microbial communities from Cojedes, Venezuela - Epithelial fraction 12 v2 (version 2) | ecosystem: Host-associated > Birds > Digestive system > Esophagus > Crop | place... | reverse complement strand
GGTAGTGGAGGCCCCATCCCTGGAAACATTCAAGACCAGGTTGGACAGGGCTCTGAGCAACCTGATCTAGTTAGTGGTGTCCCTGCTCGCTGCGGGGGGGTTGGACTAGACGATCTCTAGGGGTCCCTTCTAACCCAAAACTTTCTATGATTCTATGATTCTTTATTCCTTAATTCTGACTGCAGTCCCTCTTTGGTTCAATGTTCTGGCTCACAAATTGCAGTAGTCCATACCTTGGCAACATATGCTGTCATTTACAGTTTCTGCAGGGTATTTGCTTCTAAATCATACCAGCTGCACAGCTATAAATTAGATGTGAGGCAGGAGAGAATCAAATCAATGAAACACAATGATATCATGACTGGTGTAGTCTAAATTTCGGAAAATCTGTTTCACCCAGCTGAGTCTGGGTGCACTCAGAATTGCACCCTAGGTTTCACTGCTTCGCAATATTTTTCTGTCTTGCCTTTATGAAAAGATTTAAACAAATTTTGTAGTAGATATTTTGGGTGTCATGGAATTTATTCTTCCTAAATAAAGATATTTCTTGGAAGGATTTTAAGATTCTTTTAAGTGCAGCATACTCTAAATCAATCCACGCAAATGACCCAAAAATGTAAAGGCAATGACGTCTGAGGCCTCAGAGCTCTAGTGGTCTTACAGCATTATCTCATCTCATAGCATTTCAAAGCCTCAAACAAGTATTCAGTCCATCTAAAGCATCTTTTGGTCTTCAGGAGCCAAAGCTCCAGGGTTTTTGATCTCAAGTCTTTAAATCTTTCCTTAATCTTAAAGGCTTTAGCTTTGGTAACTCCTTCTCTGCTGATAGACCTTATTACTGGAACATGCAGAATCAGAATCTGAGATGATTGTTGCTCATTTTCAATAACTCTATCTGCTCATTTATTTATTACAACTACCATTTTTTTCTTCTAAGGACATCAAGTAACTCTAAAAGTATTATTTCTTTGGTCTTTACTTGAAATTTGCCAAGAGATGATTAAAGCATTTCTTTTCTGAGAGATGGGTATGTCGTTAAAGTTATAAGCGTGCAACCCTTCATGTTCTAATGGTTCCCATAGCCTTTCATTAGACAGTCTAAACACTAAAAAGAGCAGGTAAATGACCTGTAATACAAGATAATACCTTTTTTTTTTAATAAAAAAAGCCTGTAAAATAAACAGTTGAGAATTCTGCATATCTCCAGAATGCAAAGCATTGCTGGTTCTAGAGTTGACTATATGGAACTCTCCTTATGGACCTAGCAGGAATTTGTTCCATGCAGATCTTTTCTTTGCCTTTCCTTTGTAAAATCTGATCCCCTTCTGACCTTGTCTCCACCCATAGTCCTCCTGACTGCCAGACCTTCCTCCTGATTGCCATATCTGTGCCTGAATGGATGAGCCAGAGGGGGAAGAAGCAAAAGGTCCCATCACAAGCCCAAATGAAGGTAACATGAGGTAGATTTGGGAAGGGAGAACCTTTGTTAGTGATTTGAAGGATATAAGTACCTACGTAGAGGAATTATCTCAGGAAGTCCATAGAGATTTCTACACAGTACTGAGGTGGAATTTAGATAAGAAGCATCAAGATAAGTTCAAGAAAAAAATAATTCCTAAAGGTGAGATCTACTAGATTGCAGAACAGTCTCCTACTGGAAGAAGTGAGAGCAGAATGGTTTGGGTTATATCATTCAAATGCTTCACATGGATGTATATTTGCTCTGTCAACAGCAAGCATTTCCATTTAAAAATATTGCTGCTATACATGTGTGTCAAGCAGTCTACACTGAGAAAAGCAAAAGATAATATTCGCTTTATCACCCATCCTATGTTCCTTGTTATTATTTTGCTTACCAGTGGGAACAGTTTTATTGCTGGTTTTTTTGTACAGATGGCAAAAAGTAGAATTGGAAAATGTGTAGTGTTTATAATGTTATAGAGGTTTGGAAGTTTTTTCTTCCTTCAGAGAGTAAAGATCAAAATGAAATCGTCTACAGCAATTTGAATGCTTTATTTTTCCTGAATGGAAGAACACCTGAAGTGCTGAGGTATAATTTGGTGCAGAATATGCAACGTTACATTGCAGGGAATATGTTTCTCAAGGAACTATTTTGCTCTTATGGCAGATATATAACTGTCATTAATGACAATAGAAATTACATGTTTGCCATAGGAAACTGACTGCCGTGTCTGACGCTGGTATGGCCATTGTGCTACTCTTACATTTCAAACACTTCATACCCTTTACTAACCACAAGGATATCCCATATACACAATTTTTATTCAACAAAAATATACACATGCAGAAACACAGATATTTACCATTGTTGCATACTGTTGCCTACAATTTAGTAGCATAATTTCCAAGGCAAAAACCATGCATACTCAAAAGGCTACTTGATATAAAATCGGGCTGAAAATCAGCAGGTGTTTTAAAGCACATATCTGTTTGAACAGGGAATGTAACATTACCCAGTATGCAGCCCCCGGGCAGCTGAGAGGCTTTTGGTCAACCATGAGTGTGCTATAGCCCATCATCTCAGCGTAGCTCAGCTCGCTCTGCAAGTCTGGCTCTTCATGGATGCTCAAGGGCTCCAGCAGGATCTGGGTGGTAGCTGGTAGCTTAGATCACTTCTCATAGCAAATTTGGCAGCAAGCAGAGATACGTGAGGTATCTTTTATCAGGCTACATTGGGTAGCAGAACCATTTAACCTGGCACTTTGCCTGGACTAATTAGCCCTGCAGAGAAGATGGATAAGTCGGTTCAAAACACTGTAAGGTAACCAACTTGCTTCTTGTACCTGAGCCGCCTTACTAAGTGCTATCTTGGGTATCTGTTCAGGGTGCTGCAATTGTGGGATACTAGTTAGTGATATATCCCAAGTAATCAGCACACAGACCAGGGGACAAAGGAAGTGAGCTAATGGACATGTGCAGAAAGAAGTAAAAAACCTCATTTTCTATTGTGTTTATTCTCTCCAAAATAGAATTCTCTTTGAAATAGATAACTAGGATGAATGTCTTAATAGGACAAACCTATTTTCTAATCTTAGGGTTATACGAAGGCAAAGTAGTGTAAGAAGTTCTATGAATGTATTTCTTGGGCATGTTAATTATTTATCCCAGAAAATCACTAGAGCTATTTTAGAAATATCTGTAGGTCATATATTTTCAGTTATGTGACTCTAGCCTTACCACCATTGCTAGTTTTTCTTGGCTTATGATATTGCATTTTTTAAATTTACACAGAAAACTGGCCAACAAGTGGAGAAAAATATTGTAGAAACAGAATAAAAATTTCAAATCTCTTTTGGCCAACTGACCTTCTAGCAATGTGATTTAATTGCATTATAAGAGAATAGGCTGGACGCAAATGACTTTGAAGTCACAGTGAGGTAAATGATGAACATACACAAGAGAAAAGATATCATTAGCTCTGAATAATTCCACTTTAAACTTAAAAAATGCAGCTAATAAATTAAATACTATTTCTAATTCTAAAAATACAGAAGAAAGCAAGAGGCACCACTAAAAATGGGTTTCTAGGACATAACCTCAGCCACCTAAAATGTAAACATCCTGTTTGACACTGCTGGAAGAGAAACACAAGGCAATGGAGATGGCCATGAATGGTAAATTTGTCTTGTTCTGATCTCATGTTAAATTAGCCCAGGCGTTCTTCACTTTCCTTCTGCATTTGCCATAATCACTTCTTATTCCTTTAAAAAAGTGTTACAGGTTGTAAGGTTCTATGATTTAAATTAATGTTACCTACTTTCACAGTCACAGATGATCATCAATTCAAAACAACGTGTTGCTGAGTACTTTGTCAGAACAAGGTGACTCACAACATGACAAAATTTGGCCTTATTTCTTATGGTTATTTTGGTACCTGTTCATTATTTTGCCCACGTTTTTCAGTTATGTGGATGAAACATATCTTGCATAAGTCATCTAATACTTCCTAAATGCTTCTTTAGTTTTACTGCTACTACTTCAACTCTAAGTGCAGCATTGCTTGGAACAGTACTTAAACTGTATCTGTCACAGTATTCTTTGCTTCAAAGAATAATCTAGTATCAAAATATAAATGCTACGGATTTCTAAACGTTTCGCCACATATCAAGCTTTACACCTCAAACAATAATGTTGCATGCTTTCAGTTATTAATGTCAGCGTGCATGCACACTTATTAGTACCAATCTATTGTGCTTTCCAAGCTCAGAAGAAGATGCAAAGAAACTGAATCTTCAGAGCTTAGAGGTCTGTCTCTTCGCTTTCCACGGATCACCTTTGATCCAAGCTTTTGCATGAGTTATAAGTACATTTGGCACTACCCTGGCACTGAAGAGAGGATGTGTGGAGTGGCAAAAGAGGAAAGCTAGCAATGATCAAGGCAAGAACATTTATGCGCAGATTGCAAGTTTCATGCCAAGGAATAGGACATAATGGGACCACATGTGAAGACTGGCCCTAACTAATAATTACCTGGCTGACATTTTAAACTTGATTTTTTCTACTGACTTTCATTTCTTTCATAGAGAAAAGATATTGCCACCACCATTTATTTCTATTGCAATCAGATGAAATGCCCTGTTGTGCTAAGTGATGCAAAGACAAAAAAAAATAATCCCTAACTAGAAAAGCCGCATCATGGATTCATGATAAATCACTGTCCAAAAGTTAGACATTCAAACCTAAACTTTATCATCTGGGTAAAGACATAGGTAGATCTAGAAGAAAATGTTCTGATATCTCCTGGATACCTATCTGAAAATAAGGCAAACAGAGATATTTACCTTTCTGTACTGACTACAAGGGGATACAAAGTCACTAACTCAGACTTACATGTCTAACTTTTGATATTTAAATTACAGCAGATAAATGTGCTCCATACTGTGAAAGAAAAAAGTGACTTAGAAGGATGGAGCAGAGTACAATCAAATATATGCATCACTATTTTTTATTATTATAAAAGAAGAATTGTAAACATCATCTATATTCATCTGTCCCCAACCTGCCCATTGGTAAGTGATTTATGTTGACACATATTATGAGATAAGATTTGCAAAAGAAGGCAACAGCTTTTATTCAATGGATTGTAGAGTTTACTTGCTTTTTCAAGCTATAACCGTGGGTTCGAAAAAAGTTTTTTCATCATTAGCATCCTTCCTTCTGTCACATCCTTAAGGATCAGAACTATAAAAATATCACCACACAGAGAAGATGCACAATGGCAAAGATAGGTTTTAAAAAGTCATTTGAAGAAGAAAATACTGGCTATCAGGTCAGTGCTACGAGCCTCAAGTCTCAATTTAGCTAAGAAAAAGGGCTATTATTTTCATAGAAATCAGAAAACTATAAAATCAGAGTCATTACATAATGTACTTATGCAAATAACAGGTCAGGATAAACACTGATTATACAACTCTGTAAGAATGATTTGCATTCTAATACATGCACACAGTAAATTAGAGATTGGGGTGCTATCAAACAGAAACTCCTGAGAGGAATCATTGCTTTTGCTGGTCCTCATCAAGTAATTCACTCAGTGCAGAGTTCAAATTGAGCCAAGTCTTAACACAGAAGTATACTGTAAGTCCATTACAGGAATGACTCAAGTGAAGGTTGACCTTCTGGGAGTTGCACCTCTAGTCATCATGGCAATCTCAGCTGGCATCAGAGTTAACCAGACAAATCATAACATCCACTTCGAATAGTCATGCACCACTTCCTTATCTCTGCAATCAACTGAGCAATACCTTCTGTATTTCTTCCTATGGGACACGTAAAATAATGCACTTCTGCATGCCCTTGTAACAACCTGCATTTGTTAGAACTGCAGAGTCCAATAAGCTTCAGTGCAGATGAAAAAGCCAATAAAAACACTGATTAAAGCGAGAGAAATGACTTTGCCAGTAAAGCACACTGGAGAACCAGCACTTCAGTTCTTGTGCGCTGATTGCCACAAGTCTGATAGGATCGTGCGTTTCATCAGTTTCTTTACTGTAAAATCATAGAGAAAGGATAAGAGAAAACAGCTGGGACTTTGGTGAGAAATCTAATATGTAAGAAAAAAGGAACACAAAAACCATTCAGAAGGAATTCTCTGAACCTGCTTTAAATGGAAGATACTGGGTTGTAGGCTTTTTTGGCTCCCAGCAGAAACTGAAGAATAGATAGAGGGTAAATCTGTCTGAGAATAGAAAGCTGTTTGTGGAAAACAAAGACAACAAAAAGGTTCTTCAGCATTGCCTGGGCAGGGAGCAAAGCCAGCACCCTGGCAGTGCAGCAGTCAGTGGTGGTGTGGGAATCCCTCCAAGGGACCACCCGTGGCAGTGGTTGCTGTGCCCTGCCGGGTGCTGGTGGCCCATGGGACCCCCGATTGCCAACACCTGGCTGCCATCTACCTCTTTTTCAGTGGCTTGTGCTGAGTGGTGCAGAGGAGCAGCACTTTCCGCACTCTCTGACAGGGTTTACATTTTCATGCTTCATCCACTGACCTCACATCCTAGGGATGACATCCCCCACAGAACAGAAAAGCAGATAAATGAGGAAAAAGTTATTATGTGAGGTTTGGGGGAAGACTTTTTTCCCCCTAGTGTCAAGTTAAAACAGGTTCCAGGTGTGAGGAAGCCAGCTGCAGCTGCCAGGATAAAAAGGCAGCTATTTGAACCTAATTTGATATTTTATTTCCAGCAGCCTAAAAAGCCTTTAGTTAACTAAAGGCCAAGTGATACTCAGCGGAAGAAAATTAAAAAAACTGTACAGAGAGAAGGATGCTTTTTAGTCCCTCTAAAGTGAAATGCTGTGAACCATACAATTCCAATTTCAACCTCCCACTTAAGTATTCATGTGGATAGCCTTTGCACTGCGGTGGGAGTACAGGAGCTCCCAAAGTCACACTAATATAGCTCTTTCTCATGGCAATATACTTCAAAGGAATGGGTTTACAGATCTACTTACAGGTCCTTAGGATCGATTTAAAAATGTGTGAGGCATCAAGGCTCAGCTGACCTCACAGATTAAACATGATATGTCATTTCTACAATAACTTACAAAACCTTCCCAGGGATGCTCTCCTCTCCAGAAATCTTGGCTTTCATTAACAAAACAGTGAATAGGAACTTCTGGCTGTTTTTAAGTGGCTCTGTAAACTGTTTGATCATCCAAGCACTCGGTCACTCCATGAAGTATGTCCCAAATCAGAAGTAACAAACATTATAGCAACAGCCACCAGTTCAAAAGAAGAAGAAATTAAACAAATCTGGGAACATAAACCAGGGGAGCAGGTTTTTTTGTATTTTAGGCAATCAGATCAATTAAGAAACGTATTTGTAATCTAACAGAACGAGGTCAGGGAAGATGGAGGGTATAGGAAAGAAAGATGCAGACTCAGCAATGTTGGAGTAAGATGTTCTACAGTTTATGGCATTATTTCCCACAGGTAATTACAATGTAAAAATGTTTGTACAGTCTTTTGTAAGTTAAAAATGCTTCATATATTTCTGTCAACTAAAGATGACTTAGTCTTCCAGTATGAAAAGCGTTACACTGTAACTTTAATAGTCCTCTTGGAACACATTTTTAAGCATATGAAGGAGAAGCAGGTAACTAGGAACAGTCAGGACAAATTCACCAAAGGCAAAACACGCCTGACCAACCTCATTGCCTTCCATGATAAAACAGATGGATTTGTGGATGTGCAAAAATGTGTTTCTGCCTTTTAAGTGTAGTATCACCAGAAAAGAGAACATGCTTAGAAATAATAACTACCTTCAAATTGTTGGTCATGATATACCTTCAAATTTCACCACCCGTGACACTCTGTAGCAAGAAGCCTTGCTTCATGGCACCAATGCAGCAAAAAAACCCATCAAAAACTTGAATATGTCAGCAGTATGATGCTATTGCACAAAATTGCATTTCTTTCTGAAACACAAAATCGTATTTCTCTTTTTCCTTTCACAAGCACTAGTATTGAGGAACTCTGATAATACGTCAAGTTACACAGCATGCGCTCCTAAACAAAGTCTTTGATGAGGTTACATTCAAAATACTTCACCACATAACACTTAATGGCCCAAAGCTTCAGTGGCTCCAATTGGTCCTTTCCACCAGGATTAAAAGAGCTCTCCAGGACTGCTTTTCCTTCACCAAAAGTCCTCACCTGTAGGAAGCCATACTTCTGGCTCTTTTGCCCCCACCATAGCAAAGATATACAGTCAATAACTATCTGCAGTTGCTGCCAATTGCAAATTTAGTGATTCACTGTCTGTCACCACAATACTACCATAAATAATAACACTGTCACGTCACCATTAAATAATACTGTCACCATAATAATATCAGAATACCAAGAATCAGCAACAAAAATCAGCTTATGGATACAAAACAGCTCCGAAGAGCTAAGAATGTGTTTTCCTCTACCCTCTGCTTCCCTGGGCTGTGCAAATCTTTGGGTGTCACCTCACCGCTCTCCAAAATGCAGTCTTGGATTGCATTAAACATAGATTTTAAAAGCTTTTATAGCATTCAAGGATTGTCACTTCATCCTAGACAAAATATTAGCCATATATATGAGCCATGTGTGTTAGCCATCTCTAGGCTGGACTATTTTGACTTACTGTGTCTGAAATGGAACGTGAAGATGCTATATTGCTCTTTGAGAATTAGAAAGGCATTCAACCACAGATAGGCTTAAATAATATTATTTTAAATACAGAGTAATTATGGGACAAAAAGCACTAATTGGAGCAGGAGAATGGAATCACCAAGAAATGCTGCTTACTGTGCACTGAGAGGGTGAAGGAAAGTATCTGTGTAAGCCACAAGGTAAGGTGAAGCCTTTACCTTCTACAGAACAATATGGTGCAGCAGCCCTGACAGAAACATAAATGTTTACTTTACATAAATTTAAATTTATGCAGTGTAGATGGTATTAATTCTTTTTTAGAGATACCTGAGATGACAACAAGAATTAGGCAAAACAAACTTTTTTCTTCATTTGTCAAAATTCCTCACAATTATTGGAGCACACGCTGACCTCATAAAGACCTAAAAATATGAAGAGTTACTTCACTGGAGTAATAAGACTTGCAACACTATGAAAATGAAGTAAATAGAAGGTTGAAAAAAAAAGCCTCAAATCATCACCATGAGAATACACTCTTGCTGGTGATAAGGAAAATAAAATTTAACAGAACAAATAACTCTGAGTTCCTGTTACTATTAATGAAATTTCATTTACCTTTTCTATTTAGCAGCTATCAGTCTTCATAAATCAAATTTAATTTTGCACAGTTATACATTATTTTTCAGTTGTATCAATAAATTAACCTCATGGATGGTAAAGCCAGATGGGACCAGTACGATTATCTAATGTGACCTCATAAACCAAAGAACATTTTTCTTGATTAAGTTCAAGCTGAGAGTGTGTGTGTGTGTGCATGCACACATATATTTTTTAAATTGATTGTCTACAATTACAGCAACTCAAGTTCTGACCCAAAACCTGGGTCTGCTAAATCCACTGGATTATGGATCACAGCCCTAAGGTTGACACTTCCAAAAAATAGAAAAGCATTTTTCTTTTTTGGTTATTTGACTGACAAATTGGAAAGATGGTGGCAGCTGCCTGTTAGTATACAGCATACATATTCCAGTGTGGAAAAAGAATCAACATTTGAAAATTAAAACTCATCTTTACCTTTTACTTACAGCACCTGAATAATTGTTAAAAACTACTAATTACCTGCATAGCAGAAAGCAGATTTAATTAGCTGCTCATAAACAGAGTACCTTTTGAAAGCCCTCCAGAGGGGATAGGTGCAGAAATTCCATTAACCAAAGTTGTGTGTGAATTTGAGCACTTCTTCGAAAATGTACTCTGGAGATCACTTTTATTCATATTAGCTTTTCTCTTCAAAGTACTTTCCGTCTTTCACCGGCACATGAATGAAAAGATTTGTCCACTTACAGGGATACAGGTTTTTATGAATGGAGGAATAGCGGGATTTTTGCCTCTTGTAACTGAGGTAACTGACAAGGATTTTGAGCATTTTTCTTTTATAGGTTCAGGGAAAAGTTACAGAAATTATGTCATCAGGATGGGATAGGAAATGGAAAATTTATATGCAAGAGATCACTGTCATTCAGAGAGGGACTGAGTATACAGTCACTAGGTTCTTGGGTTTGCCAGGCAGCTCTGTCTCTGCTCATGAGTCATTCAAAAACTTCTCCACTGTTTTGCTACAATACTAACACAACAGAACAACAGTGGAAAACCACACAACCTCCTTTTGTCTTATCAATATTACGGGCACTGAGAGACACACACACAGAGGCACACATACACACGCACCCTCTCACATCCATTCACTCAATCCAATTTCCTCTTCCCTCCAGGCCAACATGAAGCTGCAGCCAACTTATTGAAGCAAACAAATGTATGGTCTCTTTCTCTCTTAAAAGGAAGTTATCTGGATTCACTCTTGATGAAGTAACGTCAATTCTTGTCTACCTTATTCCTTCACTGCAGAAATTGTCACCTTCAAAATTAATGGTCCTTTTCAGAGAGGAGTGTCTATCTCAAACCATTTATCTGATAGAGCTGGTAACATTTTTCCAAAGAACCATCCTCCCTCAGGAAATGCTGTTTCATTGAAATTGAAAGTTTTCAGTGAACACATTGATTTTTGTAGTATTTGACAGAAAAATTCAAATGCTTCGAATAAAAATGGAACATTGGGCTTTCTTACTTGATTTTGTCCTGATGCTACAATCTTGTTCTATTTCTATTTGTGCTTGTTTTAAAACCTATTTTCTAAATAATGCAATACTGTTTCTTATATTTCAATATTATATTCTGATGTGCTGAGATTGTCAGACTGAACTGTTCTGACATTACTGAAATGAAATTTTCAGTAACAGTGTTCTAGATGTATAGAAATAGATTCACTTCAAAATTTCTTCTTGGAATTTCTTCTTTAAGTTGCAACTTTTCAATTCAATGCAGAATGAAAGGAAGTTGCTATTTCTTTGAAGAATAAATTTTCTTTCTTGATCAAATGTCTAATAACTATATAAGTAAGAAAGTATATGTAGACAGTTTTATATATAGTAGTTGGGTTTTTTTTTACAGGTTGTTCCGTGTCTTCTGGAATGCATACAGCGCATGGAAACTTCACACAACACACGTTTAGATATTAATTACCAGCAAGTCTATACACATTATTTGGTTTCTTGCTTAAAGAAGGAATTTTTAATGAGCCTATTTATGTCTGGTAGGAAATTATTTAAAGCTGTAATATATATATTAGCATTTGTGCGTACACCTCTGCATAAATGTTCACACCTATCCTGAACCCTATTTCTAAACGAGGTTTTCACTATACTTTTACTGCTAGAGTGAATGCTTCCTTCCCAGTTTTATATGTCATGTAATGAGTTATGAATTGTGATGACTTATGAAAACTTCAGGTAGATCCCTTGCAGAAAGCCTCCCAGATAGACTCTTTACATGATATTTTAGAAGCTGAAGCCAAATTTCTACCAGTACTATTGATCTGCTATAGCCAAAGCAGCTGCATTTAATGAATCAAAAAGGTAGTTTGTCTCTTGTGATTTCTGAATTAATATGCAATTTTATGGTAGTCTTAGGGACTGCTTATATTGCAATAACAGTGTCAAATAGCCTAATTATAAGATGATTGATTCCTTGGTCAGAAAAGGTGAAAAGCTGTCGAGTAGGCAAGATGATGAATGGGTGAGACCCCACTGTTTGCCTGGAAATAGTAAATCCTTCAGCAGACTCTTTTTATGTTAGGTAGCAAACAGTGATAACCTTTGGAGAAAGCTATACATTTCACATGTGCTTTTGCCAAGGTTCAGACACCCTCTGACCATTCTGTGGGCCAGTCTTCTGACTCACTTGGTACAACATAAACAGAGACAGCTCTGTCACCTCCCTTTCTTTGCCTTTGAAACATAAAACTCCACACATATCAAGCTGAACTGCCCCCTTCTTCAGAGACGCAATTTTTCTTCTGCCTTTATTCAGCCCAAATTCATGTTATTTATCCTTAGGAATTATATTAAAAAGGAAAAAAAAGGAAGAATTGGTCAGCCCCAACATTTCTCTAGCCATGAATTTAGAAAGTTTATCTTTTTGACACTCCTCAGATAGTTCACACTCTCCAAACTGAGCAGAAATTTAACTTGAAAAGCTTCACCAATTTTTTGCACAAAAGAAAAAATACTGCAGAACACAAAACAAACATCTGTTGCTATTTTTAAGCATATATAGAATGGAATAAAGATTTATTTTTTATAGCACTTTGAAGTTATGAAAATCATAATTAGCTCTCTGTAATTTCTTATGATATCATTAGTCATGATGAAATAATTTACGGTAAATAAGGATTTCCCCACGAGTACCACCATAATTCAGCATAAAGTGACTGTAAAGTACCAGAATTTTTAGCATCATCTGAGGGACAGTACATTTCACATCTGCATTAAGACACAACCCCCAAATGAATTTAAAAATAAAGAAGCGTTGCATTGTTGTAAGAAAGTCTATGGTGAAACAGCAAGGCTTTTCTTGCCTCAGGCTACAATAGCTACTAGTTTAACTCAATAGTCAGAGCACTCCCCAGGGAAACAAGAAGCCTTAATTCTACTCCTTGCAGTAACTTTCCCTTTGTTAGTAGCACATGTACAGAATTATTTTTAAGATAACACCACACGTATTAAACGCTCACTCCAAGACAACTTACAAAAACAATGTTCCATATGTGCAAATGAGATTTTGGCAAGCACAAAATGATATGCAGAAATTACATTTGGGTATGGAAAAGACTTTTTTCACTAACCCAGACAGATATTTAATTTCTATGGGATAAATTGCATGCTACCTATTCACTAACATAATTTTCCTACTGATGATTGACATTTAGATATCAAAGAGGAAAAAAGATAGCATAACATTAGATTGCACATCCCGGAGGAGTAAAAGGTATTCATTAGACTAGGTATTCCAGCAAATGGGATGCTAAAGTCTTGACAAAAATAATGTCAAAAGTCATGTCAATCTTTTTTTTTTTCTACCTCAAAAGCACATCTGTCTGTGGATGACAATCACTCATACTGGCACCTGAAATATAACAAATAATACCCACACTCGGAAAGATGAAAGCCAGAATCAATGTGTGATACACTGCATTGCTGACCCGTATTCAAGGACATGAAAATGCAAATAAACAGGGCTTGAGTGTTCCCAAAGGGACGGTGTGTGGCTGAGGGCAGTATGGAAAGAAGGAAACCATGGCAAAGAACTGAGGTGTTTAACCCTACCGAAGAGGTGTGATGCACACACAGCAGCAAAGCCCTGGAGTAGGGGGCAATTGCCACAGGTTTCTTCGCAGTGCTTCTTTAAGTCAGTTCAGAAATAGTATATCCTGGCTCCAGAGAGAATCCAAGCCAGTGCCTGTAGCTAAAAAGACAATGATGTCTTTGATTTAACCTTATCAAGTTTTATGCAAGAGTTAAATCAGAGGGGGAATGAGGAGTAATTTTTAGACCTTTAACAAGGATGGAAAAAAAATTCAGAATTCTCCCCCTGGGAAAAAGCCAGGACCTACGTTAAGAAAATAAGAAGAGGGCTGCATTGCGAGTAACTGGATGAAAATGACTTCCTCACTCCAGACTGAACTATTCAGAGGAGATGCACTACATATGTGAACATGTATCCTGCAGTTAGTGTCTAGTTATGCTTCCCTCAAAATGAATAATGCTAACAGTTTAACAATAGCAAGAAAATAAAAGAAAGAAAGAAGATTTCTGTTATCTGTGTTTATGAACCCAATCTGTAACGTATCACTTAAATATTAAATATCTTTCTGGCACCAGAAATACAAATATACTATGTGGTGGACTTTTTAAAATATTTTTTTTCTTAAGAGACAATGAGAAAAGCAACGCAGCTCCTTTAATCCTGTAATCTCTCTGGTAGCAATCAGCTTGGGTTGCATTTCTGTTTGTTCACTTGTCATCTACATTAAGAGTCCTTCAATGAGCTTTTCTTTTAAAGTAAATACAGAATGACACATTTATAATTAGATCTCCCTGACCATTCCTTTTTAGGTTTGAAGGATATGAGATGTGGACATGTCATGCAGCCCCTGCTCCTGATCAGTGTGCTAAGGAGCTTAGACTTTCACTGTTGATTAGTGAATTGTAAAAGAACCAACAAAATATACTGTTGGTGCTGCTGGTTCAGATATTGTGGCTTCTGTTATTCCCTGCAAGCAGGAACAGTCAGAAACTCAAGAAATATTTTGAATCGCACTGAAAAAAAAGAGTTCAAACCAACCCTGAATTTCAAGCTAAGATTATTCAATCATTTAAGAACAATATTGGCCCTTGTGAACACAGCAGCAAGCAAAACTCCTGTTTCTGTTGAGCAGTAAGTACGTTTTGAGATCATTAGGAATACAGTACAGTATTGTATGTTTGAGTCTGGAATTCCTCTTGATATTCAAATTGTTTCTTAACATTCATGGCCATTCAAACTGTCCATTACATTATTTCTCACTAAGGGATAAAATGAGATTTTTTGTTCGTTCCCTCTAGTTCAGATTTGGTTTTAATCATTCATGGCTTTGGTATCTATATAAAAAATTCTCAACAAATGTATCATACAATTTTCTTTGATAGTCCAGGAATAGCCTAACGATGCTGAATTTTCATGAGCTTTTCAAAATAGCAACTGTATTCCAATAAAGGGACCTATGCTTGTCTGCTTTCTTACTTAATATATGTGATAAAAAGCTTTGTTTTTTACTGCCTCAGAACAAAAATCAGAGATACTTGCCCTAAGTATGCTCCTTGCTTGTACTCACTGATCAGGGAAAATATAAGATTAATTTGGTACTTCAGCTGTGTGACTATAACATTTCCAAGGAAAGTCAACTTTGGGGATTTAGTGCATCAGCAATGCTCTTTAGCCTTCTGATTTTTACTGGGACTATTCAACACTAACATGGACCTCCTGAGACCCCAACTCTTCTACTTCCATCAAGATTATAATGTAAAACCAGCCAACATTTGCCACTATTCTGACCTCCCTCTCCATAACAGGAAAACTGTTGATAACTTCCCACCTTTTTCTCCACCAAGTAAAGGTTTCTATTCCAATCTTGTACCATCAACAAAATCTCCCTTGCCTGTTTTTATTTTGTCCTGCAGTCTATACTTCATCCAATTTTAACATTAAGTGATTCACTTTATCAACTCCCCAACCAGTACCATCTAGCATTTTAACGTCTATGCTCTATTTATTACTCAAACTTACTATTTACCACCTCTTGTCCATCAAGTCTCTTTTCAAACAATAATACTCTTATAAATTCTGAGAGTCATAAACCTTCCGTTCTTGTAACTATGGCTACTCCAGCAGTGCTAAATAAAACATGGCCAATGACTGAGCTCTAGTCAGGAGGCCCCTTCTGCTCTCGCCCACATTTGGCCATGGGCCTCCTCTGGGCCCTTGCACTACTCTGTGACCGTAAGGCATAATTATTTAATGTTTGTGGGGAGGGGTTCAAGACATCTGAAATAAGGGCTATGTTGTAGCTCACTGGAGAAATATTTCCATTGCATGAAAACCGTGTATGTTGATTTCCCTGGAGTACACTATGAGTGCAGGTACAGGGTATTTGATACCATAAAGAGTTCAGGGAAAGTACTGGAGGGTTATAAAGAAAGCAAAATCTGGTGCAGTCTTGTTACCTACAAGTAATGGACCTTGGAGTGCGCCGTGCCTTGAGCCATATGCGGGGATATTCAGGAAGAATCCTAGTTAGGATGGGCCAGACCTATGCTCTGGATCATGTTAGCAGATACACCATATAGCAATTCCAACAATTGGTGATCCACTGGTCAAGACTGCTCTCTGTCTATGACTTATTTAGCACTATAAAAAATGTGTATCTGGCAGTACAGACAAGCATATTTGTTTCCTGTGTTGTAAAGGTAGTTAGAAAATTAGATAATCTATAGGACAAGTAGAGTCCTAATGAAATACTTAATTCTTCAGGTAAATAAACATCAAAGATGGAATCTAAAAGTTTACTTCCAGCCTGGGAGTCAACTCTCAGATGAAGAAACCAAAAATACGGGTCTATCTGTGACCTACATATCTAAAGTGATTCATGTTAATCCAGCCAACAAGGACAAGGGATTCAAAAGAGCTATTGCTCATAAGGTAGATGCCTACACCAAGTTCAGCTAATACAAGCGCCTTTATTGACTGTAGCAGGAACGAAAATAACAGTTTCACCTTGTCGCATGCCTAGGGTGAACCCCATCTCCAGTCTAAACTACATTTCAGACTGCTTACTCATTTGTATTTGGTGCTATCTGAGATGCCCTTGGGTGCTTTGCCTGGTGTCCCACAGCCACTGCAGAACAGCACAGATCTTCTGTATGTCCTGTGTCATACTTGACAATTCATGTGCAAGTATCAAGCAGCATTTCAAAAGGCATCAGACACCTGTGGGTGGGGAAAGGAATTGAGTTTGAGCTGTCTGGACTCTGTCAGCAAGGGAGACAGCTTCAGAGGGCAGTATGGCCCTTCCTGTGATAGTGGGAACACAATAAGCATATAAATCAGACAACTGGTATTCGATAGGAATAGTCTGGCATGAGTCCAAAAATAAGGAGCCTACACAATCTACATAAACTATTTGTGTTACTTCCAGTCCACACTTCTTTTTGCAAGGGGTAGAGGATCCTCCAAAAGATATGCTGAATATATAATCAGAGAACTGAAAATATCTGAACTAAACGATGCAGTCTGAAATCCAGTCTAATGCCATTGAAGTTAAACATATTCTGATGATGATTTCAGTGTAAGAATTTTAGCTGACATTTCTTAGCTGGCATCAATTCTCTCTCACACAAACTAGGCCCTGGAAAGAACAACTACACCATCGTAGTGTAGATTATATGCCATATAATGTTTGGAATTTTGGGAATGCTGCAGTCAAATCATTGGTTACGAGTCTTATTGCCAACGAGTCTTCATCTAGCATTATACTGCAAAATTAACTCTCAAGAAAGTAATGCTTATCACAAGGAAATATTTTATTTCTGATTAGTAAGAAGCAAGAGAGCATTGTTCACCTGTCTTCTGTAGTCTTGATTTCCTTGGGTGCTACAAGTACGCAGATCTTCAGAAGAAAAAGATTTTTCAGTTATGGACCTAAATGTGGACTTGGAACATTAATTTTAGACATGTAGCTTTACAGTAAGAAGACTAGAAATCTTACTTGGAAGATTACTAAAGTAAAGAAGCAAGAAGCATGGCTGCATATAGTCCAGAGAAAGCCAGATTAGGAAATTTGTGAGGAATACAACATACTGTTACTACACTAGAGAGAAAAAAGTATACAATCAGGTAAATAGGGAAGACAAGATCAAGAATTATAAATCTGTAATGGAACATAGGAAGCCTGTAGAGATACTTAAAGAGAGGAGCTCTTATTTAGCAGTATAAAAACAGTCACTCAGGACATGAGGTCTCCCAACACGGACTCATACCACAGTGCCATCATCACCCACCTCTCCTCTGGTCTTGAGCCACAAGATCTCACCCAGCCTGTTGTCCATCCTTTACAAGAGCTCCCTACATTTGAGCTTCTATTTCATGCCGAGAACACATCCCCCAGCTCCCCTGCCACTATCTTCCTTGCCAATCTTTCCTCAAGAGCTTGTACCTGTCCATTGCATGTCTCCAGCAGTCAAAATGAACTACAATAATAAACCTAACAGCTGCACTTGGTATGTGTCAGAGTTATGTTTTAGTTGGCCATGACTGAGAGCAGATGCAAAGAGAAACTTTTGGAGAGTCGGGAAAACTTATGCAGAGCCTATGGATGGAAAAAGAACTAGGGAAAAGAACTGAAAATGACACCCAAGTTGATGAGGAAGATGTTGTTGTCATTAGCAATATGCCTTAGCTATGTATGTCTGCTCACTAGAAGTTACAGACAAACACCCAAGAGGAGGTGATGTTCAATACTTTTTTAATTTTCCTGTTCAATTTTTAACTCAACTCTGGGACACAATTTGCGTAAATTAAACACAACAATCGATTCACAAGTTTTCCAGCAAATATAGAGAGGTCATCACTTGGAAAAAGTGTATAAAATAGTTCAAATGGAATCTAAGGCCATATCTACTGTCAGCAGGTCACTACACCAGGCGAGACTCTGAGTTAATAGATCTGACAGATCTTTACAAACCAAAGCAATGATTGACATTAAAACCAAGAATCAGAAAGTAGACAATGAAAGAGTGACAAAACAGTGACAAACTATGGCATACAAAAAGCAGCTCTTTTCCCCTCAATGTCTTACTACTAGTAAAAACAGTAAAAAAATTCAAAGAACACAGATCTCTGAACTAATGTAATTACAGATGAGGAAACATTGGTCTTGATTTTACCTTTATAGCATTTAATACGAGATCAGAACATCTCATACTGGTATAGCTTCCATTGATTTCAATTAATTTAACCTTCTGACTGACTACAAATCAGAGAACAGAATCAGAACCAATTAGCCTCAATGAGCGTGAGTGTTGTAAGGAGCCAGCAAAACTCTCAGGATTAGTGGTCAGGAAAAAACTTTCAACCTAGGGAATATTTTATACTTCTCTGTGGAAGGCACTAAGCAGTCAATGTAAGGTTTGCATGGATTTTTATAAGCCCATGTACTAGAAAAAACATCTTAATTGAGCTAATTTAGAAATGCTCTTGCTGATCAATGTATTGATTTAGTCATAATTTGATTCCCAGCCTCGCGATCCTCTTTAGCTCTGTAAGTGTATTGTGAATTAGAAACGCACACGAATATGTAACGAAATCCATTAACAAATAAAACAATGACCAGTCATTTCACAAGAAATGGTGCAGATATTTAAGATAAAAGGCTAGTTTTCTGGTGGAGATTCTTGCACAAACGTTACATAGTCTATTGCTTTAGCACTGTCTTATTTAATAATGAGAGAACAGTGGCATTGTAAAGGACAGGAGTTTGCTATTTATCACTACCTCTGTAAGCAAAGATGGTTGTGGGGGATTCCTGTCAAAGCCAAAAGGAGAGCTGAAATTGTTTTTTTGTACCAGATTATTAGTACACACCAAAACATTCTATTAACACAAAAAAATATTTTCAGATAATACATATTCCGTCTTCATTGGACATTTCCTCAATGAAGTGCTGTTTTGAAGCACTGAATCTATATTCCCGTTCACTCCTGATTCATTACATTCCTGTAAATTTAGTTTAAAAACTTGAATAAAGCCTGATCTTGCACACAGGAGAGTATTTTTCTGAGCAGTTCCGCAAAAATCCTGTTCTTAGGTTGAATAAAGTTACTCAGTTGATTTTTGTGGGATGGAAACTAGTGCATACCCGGTAGATGCATTCTGACCTCCCTTACAACACTGTAATTCAAATCCCCTATTATCTTTGGGATTAAGCCAATCCAAATTAGATGATGTTGCTGCCCAGGTATTCCTGATTTACTTCTGCATGGTGGACAACAGAAAGATGTCCTGAGCCCACCATAGCCTCTGTAGATTTGCCTGTAGTTCTTTCTTCTCTGTTGGGAACATCTGGCAAAATTTCTAAACAACAACTTTTCTGTGACATACTAGAAGCAGAAATACTTTCTCTTTTTATAAATAGGCTTCATACTGTATTGTAGCAAACAATGGAGTTTTACTATAATTAGAGAAGTTCTGACTTGACTCTTGCTATTTCCTGGTCTCTCAGGATCATTACTTTCCTGCGCTATTTTCCAAAATCTCAGTTCAGCTTGAGCTGGAGGCAAAGTTAGGCTTTTGACTTTTGATTTCCATTTGGGCTCTTCTTTCAAACACTTATTATTTCCCTTGCTGGCATATGTTTGCCCATCGTCAGTTAGAATCTGCATGATTTTACATTTATAAAGAAAAGTTTAGCAATTCAACCAAACCCATAAACTTTTTTCCTAGGGACCAAAGTGGCAGCTTTCTCATTACATATCAATTTACAGCTCGAAATCAGGAATAGATCAATGCAAACCATCTGCACCTTGCAAGTCTTAACATATCTCCCTTTCGTCACTCTCAGTAAAGCAGAGGACGTTATGCAGAGCATGTGGTCTGCTTTCACAAATAATTTCTATGGAAAACAGCAGTCAGACAGTAATACAGGCCCAAGGTGACCTCATTACTGAAATTTGTTCTAGTTGTCATTAGACATATCACACTGTGTCACTCAAATTGGGAAAGGAATAAGAGATACTGACACGCAGCACCAGTGATTAGAGATGAAAAATACTGCTACGCCATAAGAATCCCTTGGTGGAAAAGAAATATGTATAGTGTTTAAGATTCATTCACCCCCCTGATCTGTCACTACTGCCTTTATGGCTTTATTCTTTTTCTACTTGTCAATTCTCCCTCACAAGGGACAACACCTTTTCTTGAAAAATATTTCAGAGGCCGATGCTCACTGGCCAGCTACCTTGCATAAAATACTGCTGAATTTTTGGTAGTGATGCTCTCATATGTGAAGATATTTACTGCAGTTGCAGCAGGACAACTTGGACAACTATTTTTTCTGTGTTTATCGGTTCAGACTCTTGTCACTGCCTAACTGTAGACATAGCTTCATTCTTCACAATTACAAGTTATGGTCAGACAAGGCTAGGTTTTGGCCTGATCTTCTGTAAGACCATAAGCTGCAAGGAATGTTACCAGCATTTCAGAAGATGGCATCTTCCTAGCCAGAAGCAAAGCACGGTTGGCAGAGATCCTAGTGAGAGGAATTAATCTGTCCAGCCAACTGCCAGTTCCCACTGCTAGCTTTTCCCACCTTGGTACCCAAAGACGTGTGTGCAACCGGCCTTTGGAACTTCCCGCCCAAAGGATACACTTCCAGCCTTGATAAATATTCTCCTGCTGTGAGTTGCCACAGAGTCAACATCCCTCAGTAGTTTCAGGACACACCTCCTGAAGCACAAGAATTTGAATGAGATTTAGGACCAGATGCTAAGGTTTAGCTGATTTATCTTGACTGTAGAAAAAGGTCCTTAAAGCCAAGTGCTCACTATTTATCATTATCAAAGACTTCAAGATGCTTTTTGCAATGGTGTCCCAGAATAAGTGCAAAATTATTCGGCATCATCCCAAATGTTATGGCCAAATTCCAGTTTGACTAATTACATTCTGCTTATCATAATTCTCACTGCTAAGCAAAAGGAAGGGGATGTGCTTTTGGTTTCTGGCCTGGACATTTAGACAGTTGTAACTGTGCACTTTAACACTGTGTCTTCCCACCTGAGAGCTGGTGAGTCAAAGGACGTCTTAGAATCCTAGAATCACAGAGTAGTTAATCTTAAGAGAAAAAGATACGTGGAGTCTACAGGTTGAAATGTGTTACATGAAAGAAAGAAGTTATTGCTCCTTTTTTCTTTACAGAATTTTGCAGCTGTTTTGCTGTTGAAAATGATTCATTTTTACACTGACCTAGATGAGGGAGAAGGAAGAGGGGATCTTAAATAAATTTTGTGAAATGATTAAAATGTAGATGAGCTCAACCAGGAAACAAACCACCACAAAATTTCATCTACTACTGCTGAAATATAAAGCTCATTTTTAAAAGTTTGATCTTTCATGCCCCAAATCTACATTTAATTATTTTCTATTATGCTGCCCACTTATGGTCTGTTGAATTCTTAATATCTTTGCAAAGTGCTTTGCACTGTGCTAACTCTATGGTGAAGTAAGGCTTACACTGATTACAATATTTTCTTCTTCATTCTCACTTGAAAGTATTTTAGTTCTTCTTTTTGCCATTCAGACATCTGTCCCAGTTGCTTGCTTTCTTGAAACAAGAGTATTTATGGTTAACTCTTCCTCTCTGAAGTCTAAGACAACTTTTTTGATCACTGCCTTCAGAAGGACCACTACTTGATTTTCAGTCAAATCTAAATCCAGTCTCTCTCAAGCTTCTCATATTTTAGAAATTTCTGCTTTCACTAAAATTCCATTCAGTGCTAACAGTACTGCAGAATGAGAAAATACATGCATTCCATTCAACTGTTATATTGATAGGCTGATTTTTTCTCAAGATATACATTTTTTATCCCTATATTTTCAGATTGGTACCTACTACATTTATTAGTCCTACCCAGAATAGTGGCAGCGCTATTGTACTATAAACTTTACCAGTACAAAAAATAGGACAGTCTAAAAATGAGAAGTCCAGCCTGTGACAGCTCATCATACATTATAAACCAGCCTCAGCACATCTGTGGGTATATTATCTCCTGTGAACTGTTCTACAGCTGTTAGGGTTCATGTTGTTCCCTTATAAACTAGAAATAGGAATTTTTATTACCTCTGGCCATAATTTAAATTACATGAGCCCAACTCCACGCTGCAGATTAGTGTATCACCATGCAGTTTGGCTTTTATTTTGGCATACTACAATGCAGCTCACACATGAAGTCTACCATCAGTAGACATGTGATAGGAAAAGAAAGGATAAACACACACAGTATTAAAAATGCTAGAACAAAACCTTAGGTCTATAAAGAATTATTATTGCACTTGCACCTACTCTCATAGGTTATATTCTTGGCAGCTTTACATCACTAGAATGAATGGTTCAAGCTCATACTCGACAAACACTCTAAAGGTCAGTGCTGTCACCCTTTCACTAAGCATCACCAAAAATAGCTACATAGCTGTTCTAGGAGCTCTTGTTTTATTTATTGAATAAAATTTGTGCTATAATGCTTTTTCCAAGTCTTACATTGCCAAAAACTAAAACAAATTTTTAATACTGTTTAAAAGTTAGAATTTTTGACCTATTTGTTTAAATAAGAAAATCTATCCCACTTCAATATTTTAAAAAACAAAATTACTTGCAAAAATTTAAAATGTATCATGTCAGGAACAAGAACTGCTTTGGTCTTCATAAAACATGTGACACACTGCCTCTTCCCTGCATGTATTTCTTTAACTACAAAAAAGGGTAATTTAACAAATATGGAGAGGTCACAAAATAAATTAAAAAAATACACCCCAACATACAGAATTAGCTGAGATAATAAAAAAATAGAAAAATCATAAATACCAGCAATAAGCTGAAGATCTTCCTGCGTAGATTTAACCAGAAATCTGTCCTTTCCTACTCAATTTTAAGCAGAAAAAAATATTTGACACATGTATATTTAACAGAAGAAATACATATATTAAAATATGAATTTTTCCTTAACAAATTATATTCATTACATTCTTCTGCGAAGTCTTACACTTTGATAGACCTTAAAGTAAGCTGCAATTTATAAACTGCCAGGGCACAAAAGAACGTGAAAGTTACCCTAAGCTCGTTCTAGCAACTTTCTTTAGAAAGTCGTAAATATTATGGTTAATTAACAACCTAATGGAACACTGAGAATGAAGGTCTTGCTTCTCCTTGTACTTCTGGGCTCACCTTTAATTGGTAAGAAATTTCCAGGGCTATAAACAGAGCACCACATCTAAGCAACATTCAAAATTGACTTCTGGCTTTTCATCCCATATAAAAATAATAATTTTCATTAGCTTTGAGATTAATTTTTCATAACTCATCATGGCTTGAATAAAGAATTCCTCAAACCCAAGACTTGGATCAAGGATTTTTGCATGTCTCCTCTTTGACTTCATTCAGTTCATCACTGCAGAAACCAGTCTCTAAATGAGTAATTATTCCTTCATTTTGATCACAGGACAAAAGTTATCAGTGAATCATGGTATCATATCAAGGGGTTGTGGTGGTCATAATGTGGACCTGGATTCAGAAGCTCTCAGCAGTCTCATTCCCTGCTCTGCCCCAGATTGAACCACGTAACCTTGAGCTAACAGCTCAGTATGTCTCTGTGGTGGTGCAGCCACCCCCTCACACCTGGTGACCCCAGAACCAGCCAACACTATATTCTTGTTTGCACTGCAGGAATAGTTAGCTGGTGTGCATTGAATCAGGACAACTTGGCGCTTTTCTTGTCTTTGTACAGGAGCAGTGTGTTGGGCCGATCAGGCGCTGCCTGACAGCACTGGGAACTCCTGGTTCCTGGAGTCACACCTGCCTGGTGAATTCTGTACATTCTGGGTGCTACTGGAATTGTATAGCTGCTGTCTAAACATTAGGATTGCATCATGTGAATTGTGACCAGGATGGAAAAGTATTGACGCCTAAAGTCAATCATCTTGAGACCTTACAGAGGTATCAGGTGAGGCTCTTTGAGCTCTTCTGGTCTGCAGCGAGCTGCACCCAGTAACTCCCTCTGAGTGGGACACCTCTCAGAGTAACTCGTGAACTACCTGGGCTGATCTCCTTGAGACACAACCTTCGTCCATTGAGAAATCATTTCATTTGAAGCGAGTATTTCACTGAACTTGAGGGGAATTTATATGATTGCATGTGTGTGTGTGAAATGACTCAAAACATAATAGTCTATTACTGTGATTGTAGTATAAAATTCTTTCTAATCACTCCATAAATGCTAAATTAACCAGTGATTAATAGCTGCTAAATCCCTGTGATTCTCTTTAAACTGTGAGCACACCCTGAAATGCTGCTAAACAGATTCCTTAGACATAAGCCTTTGTGGTCTCAAGCCAGTTCTGGATCCAGCTGCACCTAGGCTCCTCTCTGAGAAGGAGTTTAGAAAGCAAGGGGGTCCAGTCCGAACCTGGTGACTTCAACAGCAGGGTCTCTCTTACCCCTAACATTTTTCTTTTACTCTGCATAAATCATTTTCCACTCAAAACCTCCTTCAATTTTGTATTCCATTCATTTGATAAGTAATAGCGTGAACCTTGCCAATGAACCTTGTAAGATTGCATTTTCTAAATTTTCAGTAAAATCTTTTCTTGCAAAACCTTTGAGTAATCTTTTAAGCAACCTAACCACTCATTCATGACATTCTCCTGCAATGTTGAATAATAATCACTCCCATTCTTAGTCTCTTGACACAACAAGCTCAGGAAAAGTGGTAGTGATATCAAGCCTGGATTTGCACAGAGCCTTGGACAGCCCAACATACTACTAATTTTACTAAACCACTTCTTACTTTCGTCCTCATTGTAAATAATGTATTGTTTCAAAAACTTAGTCCATGAGAAATGTTTCCCACAGTTTTTTGATGGCATGTACAACATCTTACAAAATCTTTCAAGATGTGTGGCACACAATAAAGAACAGCTATGATGGCTTTGGGGGATGAATAAAAAGGAATCTAGCTCCAAACAACCAAAGGAATTCTTCCAACGTTTGAAAATAAAACCAAAAAGATCGATTTTTTTTTCATGAAGAGTAACAGAACTAGCTATTCCAGATGTGAGCTTCCCCAATACTTGTTTATTAAGTGCAAAGCCATGCTCCAGCAATTAAAACCTTTGGGAGTGTATGCAAACCAGAACATTTGCATTTGGCCTTGAGCAATATACCTTCTGCGCGACAATGTGCTCCCCACAGTTTTGAACATGCTGACAGACTAAACTAACCAAACCTCCAGAGAATCAATGAGTAGAACCTGCAGTAATCCAACAGGAAGGATTATGGGCTTTATAAATAACCGCATGGTAAACTAGTACAAAGTTTATGGAAGAATCAGGCTCTGAGGTGACCATTACTGTAAAGGTGGGAAGGTTTTACAATGGATACCAGCCACACAAAGGTAGAATAATAAAAACAGGGGAAGACTCATTATTTTGGAGCTGATGAATGCGATTTCTGTTGTTGACCTTTCAGGGCCAGATTCTGATCTCGAGGGAATAGGTTGACTGTTCTGTTGTCAGCTTCAGGGGCTCATGCAGATCTAATGATAATATGTCTGCATGACCTGTCTGGCCAACTGCTGTCCCTAGGCTTGTATTTCATAATCTTTTGAAATTAAAATACAATTAAATAATTTTAGAAATTATTCAAATAATTTCTGAATGGATTTCATTTAAACACAAGTAAAAAGCAAGGCAAATGTTGAATCTGTAGTTATTCTAACCTTCTATTTACCTACATGTGAGACAAAGTGTGCTTTCTTTTACTTCTTTTTGGCAATCTGTGGACCTCAGATTGATAAAACCTACTCCTAGATAAGATTAATTTTATTCCTGAAAAATTAACCAGAATCTCATCTACCTCTTTTCACAGCATCTTCAAAACAGGACTTGAGTAGACACAAATATGGGGGGCTGTGCCAGGGGCTTATTCTCACATCCGTGTTACCTCTTCCCTGGGGACAGAATTAATTTCTATGCAAACCATTCATTTTCCTCATGAATTATAAACAATTTATAGTACATAACCTAAAGTGAAATAAAACCAATTTGTAATTAGACTAGAACCAAACCCTAAAAGACGCTTGAAGCTATGGTATTTTTTTAAACTAAAGTTCAAAATAAATTTTTGCTAATTTTATTTTACGTTATAAAAATTTATGTGGGTGGATTACAACCAAAGAAACAGGTGTTAAAAGCACAGCAGAAATCAAGACCAATGTGGTTTTCATCCTTGAGTGTAAATCAGGAGAAACTCTGTTTAAAAATGCAAATAAGTTTATTAAAAGTTACCAGAAAACGTAAAAGAAATCCTCTTTGCATGTGAGCTACAGCTGTGGTAGTTAAACTGAGAAATCTGGGTAAGTTTGAGGGAAAATATACAATAAGCAAACAAGCCATAGCTTCTTTTGCAATCTGACATGCACTAATAGCTAACAAATGAAAGGCTATTTCCAACGAGCTAGTCCTGCACAGCTGAATTATGATAGGCAAATGGGATAGGAATGAATTATAGAGCAATGCTCCCTGTCACAATACGCCTTTGCAAAAGCTACTTCCCTTCAGAAGTTATCGGCACCTGGCAAAGCCACAGGGATTACCGTTCCCCTATGGCAGTGCGTAACAGGAGGGGAAATTTTGGCTCCTGACCAAGAAACTGGAAACTGAAAAATGTACTAACAAGCAAAGTGAGAAAGCTAAGCCAAAATTCTTTAGGAAAGTAATAGATTTATCCATGTCCAAGCCCGACTCCTCATTGACTTTAGCCTCCGCAATGCACCATTAGAACTGATCATAGAGCACTGTGGAAAAGGGCAAACAAATCTGGGCCTAAAAGGATGTGCTTTATCACCCAGCCATGATTCACTTAAGAACAACAAATTCATATACAAATTTGACCCACCAGTATACTCTGTCCCACTGGTAAAAACCTGTCAATGTACGTGTCATCTGACCCCAGAAAGCCAAGGGCCAAAGCGTGGAAGGAAGCGCTGTGCCACAGGAAGGCTTGCCGCGGACTGCTGAGTATTTCACCTGGAACTATTACCTCGAGTAGACCTCCGAAACACTGAGGCAGCCTGGGGCTTTTGCCCAGTGAGTATCTCTGGTTTGCTCATCAAGAAATAGAGACCCTGGATCCCTTTGGCAATAATAGCAGGAACCCTGAATGCCCGGCTCTCCTCTGCATTCCAGCCTTCTGAAGGTCCTCAACAACCTAAAAGCTCTTCAACTCAATTCAGTCCTCTTCCTATTCTCCAAACATAGCTATCACTTGCAGAGTCTAGACAGGGCCTTCTTTTACTGTCTCTCCTTTTATCAATTCTTTCGACCTGCTAACCAATAAATACACCCGTTCTCAGAAAAATGTTCCATTCTGCAGTGTGTGATGGCAAAAAATCGGTGGAGAAGGGGCAGAAAATGTGCAGCATGAAGGGATGAACAGGTACACTAAGAGAGAAAGAGAGCCTAGACATAAAGGAATTGATAGGTCTTCTCTATATACACCAAAGTCCCATCCAGCCGTCTATGTGAAGGTAGAGATTTAATATTTTATGAGTTTTTTGTGAAAAGAAAGTGTACTTTGTTTTCACTCTAGTGATTTATTCTCATAAAAGTTAAATAGCCATCTATGAACAATGTTTACTTTAAGAGCTCAGGTGCTAATTACTTCTACTATAAAGATGAAAATATAAATTCAGATCATTTAAATTCAAGGTCAGTATTGTTCAACAGAGTAGAAATTCTGTTTTAATATTTCTTTTCAAAGTATCAGAAATAATTACTAAGGACTCCATACAAATTCAGGTACTCAGAAGGTAGGAAGTGCCAGATTAAAATTGCTTGTGCAACTCAATTTGGACCTCTTGAACATATCTGCTGTGAAGCCATCTTCAATTATGTGATCACAGACTGTTTTTCCGTGGCGTAGCTGCAGCTCTTATTGTGCTCACTGTGCATGGTATTCTGAGAAATGGTATTCTGGGAACGAATCAGGTTTATGTAGTGAATGAGGCTTTCATTTCTCTCTGCCTCATTTGTTTCAGGAACTGTAAGGTATATAATGAACCAGCAAGGGACTACAGAACGAGAAAATAAGATTTAATGGTTAAGGCAGCTGCCACTGAAGAACTGAATTCCATTTCTGGATCTGCCACAGAGTTTCTATGTAATGTTGGACAAATCACATTTCCCAGAGATGACCATTAATTTGATGTTCTTCATTTTCTGGCCCCTATACAAGACAATTGAGCTGAGCTGTTGAACACTTATAGCTGCAATTGCTGTAGATTAAAACTGTTTTTATATATACAAAAGATTGATTAAAATTATACAGACTATGAAAAATATTATTTACAAAGTATCTGATACGTTGTCAACTACTTTATTCTTCCTCTCACTGTGACTCTGTCCATCACCTGTGAAGTAGGGATGACAAAACCATGAATGGCCAGGGTATTATGCAGGTAATTTCATTACTGTGTGTGAAGCATTCAGTTATGATAGCCATGAGAACGATGAAGGCAACCAATAATTCTGTATTCTGTGCAGGTTTTGAATGATGTGTGGTAAGGAAAGCCCTGGGGCCACATACTACTCGAAGAGGATGGGAAGAAACACAAGCCAACTGCCAATGAAGCAGGGTCATGTGGAAAAAAACTATTCATTTTTAAATGGATGTCAGAATGCCTACAGTCAAAGGGGTCAAATGAATTTTTGCAGTAGCAACCGCAGTCCTGGCATTATGTCCTTTCTGTGTGGCCTTGATTTTGTTCTTTTCATGTAGATTTGGAGTTGTGTTGTCTGCTTCTAAGAAGCATTCAAATGTATATTGTAGGTCTTCTGTGAAGAAAAGAAGAATCCAGGCACCTACCACTTCTCTTATTTCTAAACTAGGCCACAGACAAAAGGGAGCTTGAATGTAACCCCATGTTTCATACAGGTGTAGAAGAGGCAGAATCCGATAAAGGTTAATGCCTTGGATTTGGGAACCAGTGTGCAGATTGATGTGGTTTGGAATGAACATACAGATGCATGTGGCTCCACTATCTGGAAAGGCTGCATCCGAGCTTGTCCTCAGAAACAGGCCTGCCTCATCTCGCTCTACAAGAACTAGATGCTCCTGCAGGGAGAAAATACCCACTTGGTATCTGGACAAGAACACATTGTCTCAGTCATTCATTCAGGAAGAGCATGGCTGAGCAGTCAACGCCCGAAATCACCAGGGGACATCCACTTCTCAGCTCATAAGCGCAGAGAACATTAAACCTCAGCTGGTCCATGAGATGGGCTGGGCAGGCTGAGGGCTGCTCTGGAGCTTGGCTTTTACCTCACTCTTATCTCAGCTGGGCAACTCCACCACCTTGTCTGCCAAATCTGGGGCAGGACATGTGATCGGGTGAGTCTGAGGTATGGCCTGACGGGCTGTTGTACCTGCACTCAGGGCACCCACCTGGACCCACGCAGACTAGAAAATGCGAAGGACTGCTCATTCCTATTAACATGAACAGATTTGTCTGGAGGAAGAAAGTAACTGGGGATACTTTGGCAATTCACTGCAGCTTGGAGTTAGAATAAGGAAATCGCAGTGCAGGGAAGTCCTATCTTGTTGCTAACTTCCATATCACATGAAAGCCATGAAAGAAATGAATACTGTGACGGGGTCATGGCTTTGTTTATAAAGCCTGCATATTAAGTTTTGGGAAAGATTACAGCTGAATGTCTTGTTTTACTGTTCACCCTGGTTTGCAGCCTTCTATTCTCTGATATTTGCTATAGCTGACGCTCGTTTTACCAAAATTTATTACAGGCCACATGGCAGATCACATGTTAGCAAATAATAGAATCAAGTTACAATGCAAGTTTCCTATAACGAACTAAGCCAGCCTATTTCAGCATTAATTTCAGCTGTTACACTGGGTGAGAAGATAGGCTTTCAGTTATGTTTTAAATTTCTTTGCCTGTGAGAATACAAATACGTAACTTCAAAACTTCAGGACAACATGCCCTCTTTCTAAAGCTTAAAGCAGTTTCATTCATGAGGTTTATATTTTGTCAAAGTATTTTCACTAGATTTGCATGCAAATTATGAAATACAAAACCAACTTAGTACAGCAAAGAAAATTATTTCAATCTCTAAGGGAAATAAAAGTAACTTTTACTTAGAGCATGAGAAGAAAAGAAAAGCAAACAAGAGATTAAAAGTATCCTCTCTTGCTGAATTTCAGTGTTTGGCCTGAGGAAGATTAGCCAGAAGAGCAAAAAATAAGAATGTATTAATGAAAATTACCAACCCTAAATCTACATGCTGAATAAATTAATCATTCCTAATCTTTCACACCTTCATTCTAAGCTTTCCTGATCAGAGCAGAATAAAAGTTGTAATCTGGACCTTAGGACCAAGCAGGGGTGCAAATTGCTCATTCCAGATTCCAGCCACCATAAATTGTCACAGACTCCTTAAAGTTGTTTCAGTTGTGGTAGTTTATACTATGTGAAGGTTCAGCCCTGCTTTACTTGCCTCTGTATAGTATATGACTGCACTTGTTTTGGATGACACCAAATCAAAAGATAGATGTTAAGTAATCTGTGAGTAAACATAGACAAGTTACTCATAGATTATCAGGAAGACATTATATAAAGCAATTCATTATTAATGAAAAAAAAGTTTAATGGGTTTGTATTCTGCTACCTGTATCCAAGCCAATGAAGCCCTCTGATGTTCATGCCTCAGTTAAAACAACGTTTTAATACTGAGGTTGTATGACAACAAACTAAACTGAACAGTGTAACGGTCAGCTGAAATCCTTCAGCCAAGTATGTATCTCAACATATGGTATATGTATCTCACCAGGCATCCAATTAATATTAGGAAGAAAATACAATCCCCACTTTAAAAGCAGATGGTCTTTCTCTTCATTCTCATTTACTTGCACGTACATGGATTACTTTGAGCGGAGCAAAATGTGACAAGGGAACTGAACAACGACTAGGCACATCCTATATCAGAGCCTTAGCAAAATATTTTGGAAACAACTGCTTTTAAATATTCAACAGGTTAATTTCTAAAGCAATTACATAAACATTTAAAAGAGCCTCCTCCCTCAATTCCATTTGAGTATCAGGAAATCAGCAGTATATGGGATATTTTTAATTTGGCCTATCACCTTGCAAGAAATGAACGATCCATGAACAAGAGGTATAATTCCTTTCAGGATTCAAACTAGCTATTTAACTGACGGAGTCAGATCCAGATAAATAGATGTCTTTGTTGTTCTAAGCACCAGGAAACTTCTTTCCTCCAAAAATTTCTGTCTCAGGATAGAAAAAAAAATTTAACTCCCAGACAGAGTGTAAATATATACAGATATAAAATTCTAATACCTGTATTTTTTTGCTCTCACAAGGCCAAAAAACTTACTTTACTCACTGAAGTCCTTTGTTGTTTTCTGTTACCTGTTTTGATCATTTTAATGGCTACTCTCCCCAACAAGCATTATGATTACATTTTGGTAATTGTTACAGGAATACAGAAAACCACAAGATTTCTTTGCACAATACTGTCAGATTCTTCCTGATGCACCTGACAGAGTAGAAGAGGAATGATGATGACGATTTGGGAAACAACTTAAACAACACAAGGCGCAACGAGAAGATTTTAAGAAAGGAAGAACAGAAAAAAGCAGACGGTAATCTGAGAAAACTATACAATTATTTATGGCAGTAAATGCACAGCAAGAGCAGCTTTAATGCTGATGAATAGTTTCGTATGGGTCCATCACATATACAGTAGGTAAAAATAACAAGAAAAAATGTTGTCTTCTACCGCTGCATGCTTTGGGGACCAAGAGCAGCATTTAATGCAGGAGAGACACACACGTCTGTATGGAATTAGTTTTAAAAAGGAGAGAGAATTTCCATACAACTTGAGAGAGCCATTGCTTTGTCGTGTGCCTGACACTGGCACACCGCTGCAGCAGAAGCAGGTAACAGTGGCGGAGCCAGAGCTTCCAAGCCATTGCTCTTGCTGCTCCTTTCACCACCACTTTCAGCACGAGCTGCTTATTCTTGTGGAGTAAGAAGGGGAAATCGTGGTTCCTGCAAAGGTGAGCAGGCTGAAGGTCCTCAAACCTACCTCCAACTTCACTCTCCCCACCAGCAGGACAGAGAGCATTTGGGAAACTTCCATTCCAGTCAGCAAGGAACAAGGTAGTATTTGCAATGAGCAAATATAAAATTCCATCATATGGACATCAGTCTTAAAAAAGACATATTGTGAGCCATTTCTTTAGGCAACTTCTTGACTTCTGAAATCATGCAGAGGTACTCGCAGACACAGAAAATCATCAACTTCTCTCAGTAAAACAATTAATTTTTGCTTTCACTAAAGCAATTTCTTAAGCTATGTTTCCTACAACAGTACTACAATCTGATAAATGTCTGGAGGGATATATAGAAAGTCCTAATGTGGAAGTGCCCAAGCTCCTTAACACAAGACATCACATTGTTATAGATATACGTGAAGAGAAAACTGCACTAGGGAGAGATGACTTCATTTGATAAAAAGAGTCATGGATATTCATCAGTCCCCAAGGAACGCCTTGGTTTCCAAGGGGAGGAAACCCACAAACCTGATGTAGAAAAGAGTTATCACATATTCAGGCTACACCTCAAATCTGAAAACCTGGGGGTCAGGAGCAGTCTACACTACTTTGAAGTCTGGACACAGCCTCTACATAACTCTATTTCCCAGCAGCACAGTGAGAACACTGTTTTTGTTTGCCCATTGCTTGTTTCTCTTTTCTAGTTTGACGCAAAAGCTCCTGAATTCAAGGACTACCATCATCCCTTGGCCCCGTCATGGCTGCAGCTCCGGTCTGCTGGAGTATAAAAAGCAGTGTTGTGTATCAAGGTGCAGGTGTAGACAGCATTAAGAGGTTCTCAATATGCATATACTCCTACAATAAGCGCAAGCACAGTCGTTTCATGCACGGATTAAGCCTGAATGACAATCAGTATGTTCGGCTCTTCACTTCTTTTAATACTAAAGTTGATACTCAGTGCAAAATGACAGCAGATTTCTTTTTTTTCACATGGTTTACATAGGAACATGAAGCAGCAATTCTTCATGCGGAGGATGGTGTAAACATATTGAAACATTTTTGAAAGCTCAGTATTTCCAAAGTGGAGTTGAAGAAAGAATTTTTTATTCGATGTTTTGTAATAGCTTTGTGTACTTTTCATCACTAATATTTAAACAAACTGTTTGAACATAGGGTTATACTCATTAGGCCAAGCCACTTACCTGCAATTAGAGTAGTAAAATATTAGGAAAAAATAGCAATTCCTACTATGGAACTTTAATATAACTGCAGAATGATTTAATCTGCAATTTGTCTTTACTGTACAATAACATTTAGAACTACGAAATTAACACCAAGGTAAGCCTATAAAAAGAGACTGAAAATAGATTTCTTCAGATAAGGAGGGACTGAAGTGGGACTTCAGTGGTGTAACTTAAAGAAAAACATAAAATGTTGCCAAAAAAACCAGATAACTGTCCCTGAAGTCAATGCCTCAGGAAGACGCTAATGAAGAGCACATCAATGCAAGTGCCATATTTCGTACAGTGTACGAGAGCTCCTGACCATTGTATAGTCATGAGAGACCCTGGATATTTTTCGCTAATACTAGAGACCTTGGTGCCTGAATTTCTGCTGAGCCAATATGGTTTAACTGCATTCTGCACACCTAATTCCTCCCCTAACTACTTAACTATTCTGGAGTGCTAACTGCATCTTCCTAAACACCTGTTACCCTCCACTGTTGGAATCTTTGAAATTCTTTGCCCATATTTCTGTGTTTGATGAAGTATATTTCCTATATTATGGGGAGGAAGGGTTCTTCTGAAACAAAAGCTATTAAAAATGTAAGCTTCTAGTTTCAGTAAAAGAATTGTGAGACTATCAAACTGAATGTGAACAGAGTAGTCTCATATGACAATATGTATGCAAGGATTTTTAATTCTGGAATTTGTTTAACATTCTCCTTTTGTGTTGGCTCTTTCTTAAAAAGTAAACGGTACCATCTGTATAGACCATCTGAACTGCACTGACCCTGAACGGGAACACGAACAGAATGAACCTGCAGATAATCCACAGCACTTTGTCAAGCCTGATGGTAGCTAATTTACTTCAAGATAATACGGACAGGCAATTATTACCAGAAAACTTTAATGAATAAAAATTGAGAAGAACTCTCTTAATTTTGTAGGCCTTACTTTCCACAGCAGTTTGTTCTGTGGCAAAGTTTCTGGCAACACAAAATGAGAAAGAAACGAGTCATAGGGGCTGGTTCTGAAACCAGCATCTGTGTTCCCACTCCCGTCAAAGTCATTTACCATTATTTAGCGTGAAGTTTGGCTTGCATATTAGAAGAGCCTATGACATGGGGTATCAGTATATACCTATGAGAACTGTGTACACTGTACAGCTATCTCTGGCGTGCCTGTGTGTCCAGTCTCACATACGCTGCCAGTTCCACATACGCTCCCAATAGTGGCAAATAACAATCAAAGAGTGGCAGACAAAGGATAACTATGTTTAAGGAATGGGACTAGAGACTGAAGAAAATCATAATACATCAAGACTTCGCTGAGGAGATCTTGGCTTGCCTACTTTGCTTTCACGTCCGCTTGGTCTTCAAAAGCTCTGTCCCCACGTTCCCTCTTCCAGCCTCCAGCCTCTGGGCACTCTCCCTGCCAGGGCTGGTGACACGACGGGAAGTCACCGGGATGACTCGACATCCTAATTTGCTCCAAGTGCTCAGCTGCTACTGCCGGACCAGCCTGTACACTTCTGGAGCTTGTCTCTGCCGCAGGGAAGTCAGGATAACTCGATTTGCTCCTGTCAAGGAGAAGGGTGCCAAGCCAAGAGATCTGCTTCTGCTGAGCCCTTGGCACTGAAATCAAGCCTGCAGTTCTGTCATGCCCTTTTTGTTGCTTGGATTCGCGAGGAAAGGCTATAGGACCGCTTCCTGCCCCTGCACAACTGAACTGTACCACCGTGGGAGGCTTGAACTGTGTTTTTAAACAGGCTCCCTGCTGTTCTGTGTCACATTCTTTCTTCTTCTCTTTCCACAGCAATTTCATATATATTACATTCTAAAACAGAGGGCAAACTCTAAAAATGAGCATCCTGCACACAGGTTTCCAATGTTCATGGCCAATTTGCTGCTTTCTGCTGTGAATTTCGCGACAAGCAATTCAGAAAGTAATAATATTGTATTTGATCCCTCCCCCTTTTTCCCTTGTACCCACCGATGCTTGTGCACTCAGAGTATGGGAAAAAAAGGGGGAGGGTGTCTTCAGATTCCAAAATCTTACTATTTATGCATTTTCCATGAATTAAATTAACCCTGCTCTATTGCTGATTTCAACAAAAAAAATTCAATTTTAGGAGGATAACTGATACTACTACAGCAGAAACTCCAATTAATGTATTTAGTCATGTCCAGGGATTGATCTAATGCAGAATTTAGATTTATTTATGTTTAATTCCCATTTTTACTTTTGAATCTTTTTGGTAACATAAAATAAATAGTATGTTAGATTAGATGCTTGGCTTACACTAAATATTACCATGTATTATCTTAGACCGAGGTGCTCTATAAGAGAGCATTAATGATAATCATTAAAAGTAAGAAAAAGTCAAAATTCAAAGGAATCTCTTTGTCTTTTAGTTCCTCATTCTTTGCCAAATACATATACACATTTTATAAATATATATATATAAATCAGATGCAGTGAACAACATTTTCTTTGATATAATTTCAAGAAAAATGTCAAATGCAGAGACACATCCACTATCCTTTCCTAGACATCAAAGCTATTTTCAACAGAAGGGGCTCTGCTCATCCAAAAATATAGTCTGTTTCCATACTGCAGCTGAAGTCTGCAAAAGCTCAGAGAGAAAGAGGAAAAAAAAATCAGTTTTCAGGGCCATGTACCAATTTCTAGAGGATGAAAGATGAAAGCATTTTTGGTTGAATCAGCCAGTATCTTTTAATTAGGAGAAGCATTTCCAAAAGTGTCTAGCTGTCTCTAGGAACACAAGTCTCGGTCACTGACTTCAATTTTGCAACAAAAATTATACTATGACTTAGTGACATCTTTCACAAAAATGGGTCAATTTTCCTTTAATAAAAAATGCAAGAAAACTTGACTTTCAAGTCATCTGGCCTTTTATTATAATATATTACATCCCATGCACTGTCTTGATGACATTTACTGTTTCCTAGGCAGAATCCCACAGTATGTATGAGTTGTCCGAAGTTCAAAGAAGGCAATCATTAAAATTTGACATTTATGTCAGTGTGTACACAGGGAGTTTACCTTTTCATTAGCTGCATATATTTTTTTTCTGGTGGAAAAAGCTGAATATGAAGTCATGAAAGACTTGGAGTGATTTTGTGTGATCCCAGTTGAGAGTAATGGGTAATTCTATATGATCGCAACTGAGTTACTGGGTAAAGGCATTGATTAAAGACATTATTTTTTCTTGTTATTTGCTGAGTTGTCAGGAGGTGTTGAGTCATGCTGTGAGAAGTTCGAGTGCTGCATCTTCCACTGTCATATACAGAAATGTCGCATTATATTACACAGCACGCAGAACAAAATTAAAAAAATCTTTGTATAGAACAGGGTAGTTTGGTAAACAAAACCTATCACCTTCACAAATCTGGTTCTCCTTCCAGTTGTATGGTATTTTTGATGACTGACAAGCTCAGATTTTCTCAGTGCACAAGTCCTAACAGATGTCTTTCTCCAGATGAGCAAACTGATTTGAATACAGTAAGGATACGAGTGTTGTCAGCCAAGATTAATATGTCTTCCTTTTGGTTCAGAAGCGTTTCTTAACTCCTTCTGAAAACAAATTCCATGTGTTGCACCATTTCCTTGTTTGCCCAAGGCAAAACAGTCCAGAAAACTTCTGCCTCTCGGCTCTTCCTAAAATACTTTTGTAATTGCATTGTCATTTATTAAAGACACAGAAAGACTGGTGCTGATGTGATATCCAGTATTGGCTCATGGACTCAAGGGAACAGTTTTTAAGACTGGCTGCGGTATGAAGTCAGCATGAAGAGGAATGCATGAATTTTTGCTGAATGTTTTAACTTTAACCCACCTTAGCTAAGTTGCAAATGGTGGAGCCAAAACCTCATGCAGGTGTTTTTTGGTTGGCGTGCAGCTGGGCTCTTGGGAGGGAAAAGGAGAGCACACCGAGAGAAAAAGTTGCCTGTGGTTCATGTGGTTGCGAAGGCTGACAATAACTCCCCAGGGGCTATGTGGAGCCATCACCTCCTGGAAGAAAAGCATCCTGACCACCTCCCTTCCAAAGCCTGGCTCAAAGGAGGCTGAGGACAGATGAGGACAAGGGCACCCACATTCTGCTTAGAAACGCTTCCTGCAGGGGTCCAGAAGCAATGGTGGGTGAGGAGATCACCCAGCAATATCAAGCCAAACCTTTTTCATTAGTTCTTATTTGGTCTAACTGTAATCTTGTTGATCTTCATTCCTGTGATTAGAAGATAGGCTAGGCTCTCCAGGTCTGTAGGAGGAATTTTCTAAAATTATCTCTATGCTCAGTGGTGGCAGTGAGCATTATGCTCATGTATTATTTTCTCAGCACCCTGAGTACAATCAGCTATTTCATGTTACGTTAAAGACGAGATCACCCCATGCAAAAAGTGGACGTGTATGAGGAGTAGGACAGCCAAAGATCTCAGTGCGTGTATTCAGGAGCCTGCAGTCAAGAGCTCTTATTCAGGCTCATTTAAGAAGTTGAATTTGCCTTATACAAGTGTACCTATGGTCAGCAATCAAATAAATGATATTATATAGGCAACAACCCATGTCTGCAGCCTCGGTTAGCTGAGCCTTAATACCAGGGGCCAAAACCTGCCTCTCCAGGAATAATTCTAGAAGTAGAAGCTATTTCAATATGATTTCTTAAGCAGAAAAATACTACACAATATCAACAAGAGTGGAAGGACTGGCTGAATCAGGTCAGTAGGTAATATTAGGCAAAACCTAACAAATGGCAAGTGTTTTGTTTTAGAGTTTTGTGCATATTGTTATTATCTTTATTTAAAAAAGAGAAAATCAATTAAGTAAATGACATCTGAGGTTGCTGCTTTTATCGTAATTGAAATGTAATAAAAGTCTGCACAAATTACAAAAGAGCTTTAAACCAGCAAACTAGAAAATGTAACATAAATAAGACTCTTCAATACACTAATTTTCATCTTTGCAGAAAACATAAGAAGGAAAATTGTACTCAGTGAAGATAAAGAGGAAATTCCAACCTTCTAGTCTTCCAAAAAAGCAGATTTTCCCCAGTTAGATCTGTACAAGTGTCTTCTAGATCTTGATTCTGATTTTTTATATTTGCTAATAATTTTGATGTTAAAAAAGCAAAGACTTTTTTTCTCTATTTTGTTATTAATCTGATTCACCTCAGGAGTGAGAGGCCCTTGGTAAGACTATTCCACTCCACAATGCAATTCGATGGATGTATAATTTGGGCCAGTGAATTGTGCCCTTACGTGTTTTCCAATCCATGTCTTTAGAAATATAGTTTTAGTTATCATATTTACCTAAAGATCTCTGTTACCTCTGTGGTTAAAATAGCTATTCAGAAAATTCTTTTACATTAGTATGTATACATAATTATTACAGTAAATGCTTTAAAAGCTGCCCAGAACAGGGGAGGAGTTTTATAAGGTTTGTGGCTGCAGGTAAAGATTTCACTTTGTTCAGCTTCCCTCTGTTCCTTTTCCTAACCAGCCTGCAGCTTCTAATGCTCTGCTGACAGCCACCTTTCAGATTTCTATACATCTCTTCAAGACAATTACCGAATTTACCCAATGAGCCAGACTAGGAGCACCCTAATAGGAGTGTGAAAGGCTAACAAGCTGGAAGCCTTTGAGGTGGCATCGGTGTCTCACATCTCTTCATGTCAGTGAGTTAATAAAATTTTCCCTAGTTCAAGAAGGCACGCATCCATGGTTTCTTCTTTCAGGCATTCCCTTCAACTAAGGCTAGATGGTTAAGGTCTTGTATCTCAGATGTGGTAAGTGGGCTGAAATGTCTGAATTCACTCCCTAGAAACTTCAGAAATAAGGGGATTTGTGTTGCAAGGAGGACTGAGCTGTTAACAGAGTGAGAAATAGTCTCATTCTCAACTCACCTATTTGTTGTTATTATTTTTTGTAAAGGGAATGCCGTCTCCAGCCTCTTTCTACCCATAATCTGAGCAAGATGTTAATGAAAAGCTAAAACCTCTTTTTAAGATTATTCTTTCTTGGAAACACCAAGCATAATGCAGCGTTTACTCTGTCATGTATGGTCTGACAATGCTCAGTTATGAGGAAAGACATCCCACTCCTTGTTCCACCTGGGAAACTGCTCGAGTCTGTGAAAACAGTCCAGGATTTAACTTCTTGGAGCTGATGGCCTCCCATTGCTGGAGTGGAGTCAGCCATCCTTGCTCCCCACCAGGCTGAACCATCCTTTCTGAATTACCTCACTGATGTCAAGGGGATTATTTCAGCTACAGGTATAACTCTGTGTGAGGCAGAACAGCAGAACTCAACCCAGGGCTCCTGCTAACAGTCATAACAAGAGTAATAATTAACCCACCAATTTTCATGTTCAGCAAAACTGTGCATGTACCCCTTATCAGAAGGGAAATAATGCGGTAATGAATACCACCACCACCACAAGCCATTAAGAGTTTAGGAGCACACAGCAATACAATGTGATAATCTAGGACTGCAAATAGAGATTATATAGCTGACTCTAAAAGTATAATTTGCATAAAGCCTGCCTACTGAAATTGAATGAAACAAAGATATTGTCCTGCTATCTTGTATAGAAAACAGCTAGCACTGTAATCAAGGCCTGGATTGAAGATGCAGAGCAAAGAGTGCCACCTACAGAATTGCTGGAACATTTCCTTCAACACTTCAGGTCCCCTTTCCATGTGCAGACCATCGAAGATGATGTTTAGTTAGCACCATGTGGGGAGATCAAATCCAAGCTGCTGTGCTCTCAAAATCAATAAATTAACTGGAAAGTGAAGTAACATAAGAGCAAAGCTGCTAAACAAAAGAGATGTTTGAAAAATTTCCTAGCACTACAGCTATAAGAAATAATCTTACCAGCTCAGAACAAATCTGCTTCGGATTTACAGTCTTCCCATGTGCTTGACATCATAATACAACACATTTAATACTTGCACAGGATCCGCAATACACAGCACCATGAGAAACCTCAGAAGTACTGCTGCTATGATTTTAGTTTCATAAAGGGACTCTGGACTACAAGCTCTAAACGAAAAGCAGTACAGAAGCTAAAATCTATGCATTTCTTCCTATTCTCCCTCCATTAGTTGAAGACCAGAAACATGCTGCTCAGTAAGGTTAACTAGATGGCACCTTCCTCGTTAACTAGAGGCTAATCAGCGGTTCAGAAACAGATGGCAGGTTACATAGTCTCAGCTGCTAGAAATTTTTGCTTTGGCTTTTTCCACTTCCCTTTAGAGTAATACATGACCATATTGCGACAGGAAGGTTTTAAGTAGTGGTCAAAAAGTACAACAAGTATTCATTATCCACATGCAAACATTTCCCCATTCAGCCCATAAACTGCTGTCATCCATTTAATGATGACCATATTGATAACAACAATAATGTGGCTGGACTGTGAGCTCCAAATTCTATTTTAAAATACGCTTGTTCTGGGGGTGATAATACTCAGGTATTTTGGTCTACAACGAACAAGGAGAGAAGGACCCTGTGGCGGACAACAGAGTAAGAAAAAATCTTCCCTTTTGTATCTGATACTTGTAAAAATTTCTACAACCCTTGTTTTTTGTGTCATGTGTCTCATATTCTGAGAAATCAGACTATTTGGGGCTGAACCTGATCAGTCTGCTCAGCTACTGTGTGTCTGCCAAGGTTTGAGCCAATAACATATTGCAAGAGCCAGTGCAGCAATTATGCAATCTGATCTCTGCGTGCTACCAAAATAAACTCGTAGCTAATGATGGCAGTGCTACCACCATTTAGCAGGCTGAAGATGTGTGCCATATTTAACGCCTCCTCGTGAGATCAGTTTCCTAATCTGAAAGAGATTTAAGACGCTTAGAGAGGAACGTGCAGCTACTCCTTTCTGATATTTTCAAACCGCTCCTGGTCTTATTCGGCCTCTCTGCTCTATCCTTCATACAAAGAGAAAAGCTGCTTTCACAGCTCATCTCCTGATATGAAATTACTTTCATGGTGGCTGAGTGCTCTCTGCTATCCAAATTTCTCACAAAAAACACTGCTTTCATTTTCATGTGCTACTGAGCTGAACAAAGATAAAAGGAGTCAGATAAAGATTATTGATATAATGTTATCATTTCTCATTCTCTCTCCTCCTGAGGAGCTTTGTTGTGTATTTTACACCAACATATGCAGTGGCAGCAAGGCCACGAACAAGTCTGCTTTGTGACTCTTTGCAGGCTTGAGTTATCAGCAGCCACCTGTGCCATACGCTGTATGGAGGAATTAGTGATTTGGAAAATTATCCAATCCATACTATCAAATCAAGGGAAAGATCTACTGTTTGCAGCTACTCTCTCAGAGCTAGCTGCTGCTCCTCCCTTGCATTTGATAAAATTCATCTAGTGGAACTACAACACTGGCCTTTTACATCAGGCTTTGTAAGTATATTCTCAATGCCACAAATTATGATAGAATTATTACTATGGGGTAATCATAATGATTTTTTTCCTCTCAAGTTGAAGCTAGGTTGTATATCTGAGAAATTATGGTTACATTTCCATTTTTACTATGCACAAAAACCCAAACAAAAGGAAAGTTTGAAATTCGGTGTAACAGAAGCTAACATCCTCCATGATGGCAATGATAAAAAGAAAATAGTTTTCTCACGTCCCCTGTAAACATATCAGAAGGTGACATTTCAAGGACCAGAATATGAGCAGTCATGAGGCCTTAGAGATGCCTTTCCAAAAGTGCCGTTAACGTGGATTCCTTAAATGTTTTTAGGAAGGGCAGAAAAATGAGACTCAGTCCCCACATAGAGATTTTGGTTTTATGCTTTCTGAACCCAGAATCTTGAAAAAATCTTGGCATAGCTGATGGCTCTGCAGATAAAGTTTATGTAAAGTAAAATGTTGCCAGTGTTTATCTGAAAGAAACCTCAATAACTGGAGACTTCTCCTGAAAAAAACCTGAAGTTATCACATAACCACGACTTCAAGAGAGAAAACCCATAATAGTGAAACCCAGTGAAGTGAAGTGAAGCTTAGCCCGGGTAGAAGGGAGGGGTGGGGGGAAGGTGTTTTAAGATCTGGATTTATTTCTCACTATCCTACTCTGATTTAATTGGTGATGAAGTAAACTTTCCTTTTCTCCCCAAGTTGTCTGTTTCGTCCATGACAGTAGTTGGTGAGTGATCTCTTCCTGTCCTTGCCTCGAGCCTGCCATCATATTTCCCTTCTCCCCTGCCCAGCTGAGGAGGGGGAGTGGTAGAGCAGTTTTGGTGGGCACCCGGCATTTATCCAGGCCAAACCAAAACACCTGGTTAGGACAGACACCTCAGGCTGTGGTGAAACATGACCTTTATAGATAGCTAGCAAAAAAACATTTAAGAAACAGATATAACATCATGACCTTTTTAGATACATAGCATGAAACATCTAAGGGGAAAATCCTGCCCCTCTTCCCATCTGCTGCAGAAGCCACTGACACAGCAGGAACTGCCCAAGGGGCCGGTGGTGGTACTGGAAGTGGCAGGTTTTACTGATTCCCAGAAGGACAGTAATGGCAGGACTGATTACACCTAACTTTGCCACCTATGTGTCTGTTATTTAGGCTATTTCTATAGTTGCTGGAGGCACACAGGCAGCTCCAGAAGTGGTGTTTAAAACAAATATCTAAAGCAGAATATATGAATTGTAAAACAATTTCTGAATCATTCCTTGAAGGTAGTTCCATTGCTTTGACTATGGAGGGACTACTAATTCCTAACTAGCGTTCACTCAGCTGATATGTACCTCCAGGGATGACACTATTATTACACCCTCTGGTGATGAGGGACTGTTTATATTTATCCAGTACACAGAAGAGATCATATTTTAGTGGAATTGGTGTAGGACACAGGATTTCCTTGATCAAACAGAAGCCAAGGCTTAGCATTGTTTTTCTGCACTTTTGCTTCTTAATGGAAAATAATATTCTAAAACTAGAATCCCTGGCAGATTTTTGTTTCCTTTTCTCCCATCATAAAACATAAAAAGCAAGGGGAGTTTATGTCATTACGTCTGAGAAATTAAAGATTTAGCACTGTTAATGACAGTGGTGTTGCTGCTCCTCTGGTCCTACCACAGACAATTCCATTCTAGATACAGTCTGTAGGGTATTTTTACCAAAAGAATGCCAGAAATGTTATTAAGCTTTAAAAGGAGAATTTTTTCAGGAATGATAGCCCAAAGGCTAGTAAGAATTTGAAAAACAGAAATGAAGTAAAATCTCTAGGAAGGAATGGTGCTACTCAGAGAAAAATTAAGAGGGCATCAAAATGCATGATGAAGCAAGCAGGAAGATGAGAATGAATTCTTAATGGCCATATCCAAGAGGCCAGTTAGGTTAGATGGAAATTAATTAAAATTTTGAAATATAGTGTTTGGTAGAGCCCAAATGGAAGCATAAGCTCCAGCCAACACTCCAAAAGTGGAAAATCTGAGACACTAAAATTATTCTGAAGTGAAAACCAAGTAAGAGATACTTCGAAGATATCAGAATGAGGCGAATGAGAAAAATTTGCTCAAGAACAGAAAAGGTTACTGAAGCAGTTCAGCCAAATGATCCTTTGCCTCAGTGAAACAGGAGACCCTTGTTCCTTTCCAGTAATTAAGATTAAATACCATCAAAACAGAGGTGCCAGGAAATCTGAAACAAATAACTAACATCCAAAGCTGCTGAAAAAGCTCATCTGCAAGTTATCTGAAATGTTTATAAAATAGACCCTCTCTGCTGCTTCTGATGCTTGCAGCACACTGCAGCTATATTTAAAATCAATCCAGAACTATAGAATCACTGCAGGGAATTGCTGACCAGGGGATGTAAATGACAGTTCATATCAAAAAACAAAATACTTGGAAGATCATGATAATTAAGCAGCTAATCAGCACTGTTTCTGTAAAGAAACATCATGGTTTGCCTCTTACACTGTAGCTCTACATCTTATTTTCTAGAAAAGCCATCTTCGATGTCCTCCCCCCCACCTCCAGGTTCCCACTCCCCACACATATTTTATAATGCCCTTACAATAATTGTGCCCCTATAATTGTCTGAGAATTTTTCTCTAATTCCGATTACAAGTAAAATAAAATTCCTTAAAAATGATATTATATCATGTATTTTAAAATCAGACCATGTAACCCAGCTCCACAAAGAGCTACTACAGAAGAGGCAGTGGTAGCGGCATAACAGAAAGAAAACTAGCACAATCTTCTTTAAGTTTGGTTTGATGCTGAAGAAAATTTGTCTTAGAGCTACAATCTTAGAAACCTTGTGATATGTTGATAAAATAGTGAATAAAGAGGAATCTTTTGACATACTTTATTCAGATTACCAAAATGATTTTTCAAGGTCTCTTATAAAACATGTGTATAGGTAAAGAGTTATACAGTAAAGAAGAAAACACTGCCCCATATGAACAAATGGCCAGAAGAGAAAAAAAAAAGATTATGATTAAATGGTGCATTCTTATCTTGGTCAAAGGTTAACGACAGGGCATCTCTTGGCTACCTTCTGGGTCCCTGGCTATTTAATAGATTCATTAATAACATACAAAGGAATCGTGGGTTGGTAGGCAGCAAAACAGGCAGAGTAATTTTTCAGGTTATTCAGGACAGAGAGGGCAGTGAGTTTACCGTTTTGCCAGAACATAGGTTTGTCCTTTTTTACAATTTTCTCTTAAGTTATCACCAACAAATCTATTCTTAAAATCACAGGGCTGCTCAATATAGAGTACAATAGTTTTATCATCACTTAATTCTTTATGAACTAGAAATTAATTTGATTTCACCAGATAAGCCTAAAATTCACACATATTAATTTTATTCTTTTCTCCCAGAAAACAATGTAGAGTTCAGCAGCAACACCAATTAGGCTACCAAGACCAAATATCAAGAAACTCCTGAGATCAAGCTTAATCCAATAATGTAGGTTCATCAGTGCTGAGTTTACACATACTTTCTGTTTTTCCTTTGCCCTTTAAACACTAATACTCCTTATTTGGCCTATCCTCTTCTCCAGGGAAGGGGAAAAAAAAAGGCTATTTTTTTTAAATGAATTTTATTTCTCTCAGAAATTAAATACAAATAACAATAAGCCTGATTTTAAATAAATCAAAACCAGTAATGAAAACGATCCTGTTCTTACCAGATTTCTAAGACATCTTTAAACTTTTACTCTTAATATCACCTAGAAGTTAATTTTTGAGGAAATATTCACAAAAGGTTAGTCTTACAATATAAGGTTTGGGAGATTCACCTGTCATTCCATCTTGTGCAAATGTACAGGTATTCTAATATACCTAATTTCTTTGTCCCTCACAGCCTTAAGAAGAGAAAAATTGTCAAGTTCTTGAAATCAGCACAGCAGCCGTACCTTGTATACAAGCGTGGAATCATAAGACTGCTTCTTAAGGTCAGTGCAGCTTATGGTAATGAATACGGAAAGGTTACTATTGTTGTCTTTTGTTGATTTCTCCTCAAAAAATGCAAAGAACAAAAAGGTCACTAAGCAATGTTTCTAACCTACTTTGGAATTTACTAATCTATCACTGAAGAAAATGAAAAAGGGTTAATAAAATATACTCTAGACGCATAAAATCAGATTAGAAGTGGCATTTCACTGTGAAACCTTCTTTCGACAGAATAAAAATAACCCCAAAATCAGAAAGGAAGGCTACTTTCAGACTTTGATCACTAAACAAATATTTACAAACTGAAAAAAAGCTTTTTAAACTACAAGGCTGGAGCACCATAACACTTCATTGAGGAATACATCTGTGACAGTGGAGCTGACATCTAGTACTCTGATGAATGCTAGATGCAACAATTTTCTGACATTTGTACTTGTCCAGATCAGTGAAAGAAGTTACTGTATATTGAGTTTTGTAGACCAAGCCTGTACTGGAAGTGATTGAAAAAGCAAGCAGCGTGACAATGCAATGGCAAGCAGAGAGCCTAGCACGATGTACTAAGTTCCCAACTGGGAGATACCCAAGGAGGATACAAATTTGCGTTGTCAAACTTGGATAGCGAAGTGTTCAAATCAGAGATGAGGGGAGAAGCCCTGTTGAAGGCAATCTGGATTGGCAGGTTGGCAAAGTGACTAAAGGACTAGGACTCTGCAAAGCCTGTCCAAAGGCATTGCTCAGTCTTGGTTCCAGGTTGGGGAAAACTTAGATTCAGTCTAAGTTTAAAACTATGTCTCTCCTTTGGCTTGCTTTTGTCCTAAACAAATTATAAATGGCTTTCAAGTCATCATTTGGATGCTGCCATTGCCTTCCAAGTGGAGGGTCTGCAAATAAATCAGATCTATTGTGGAAACACCTGGTGATATCTAGGAGCTGTAGGGTCAGGAGATGATTTGAGAGAAGGATGAACTTACATTTCCATCTAGATACACAGAGCTGGGGACAGAGAAGCAGAAATGCACTCTGAGGTGCACTTCAGGGGCTATTTGAAATAGCATGAATAAAAGGTAAATTTTTTCTAAAAAAAATTAGTAACAAACTAATTTTGTTTCTATATAGATACATCCATATATACGGCAGCAGAATATGTATGCCATAGATTCTGAATTATTACACATATTTACATTTCTGTGGTTTTCTCTTGTTGTGTGGCCCTTTACCTTAGCAGTAACTTGTCTACAGTATTTGTGTAGTGTGATGACAGAGTGGGAGAAGCAGTATAATCTTGACATTTTGGCATTACTCTTCATCTGTCTTGCCTTTTGTGGAGGTTAGTATATTATTTAAAATGCCAAATGTTCAGAATAATATAGATAAGCCAAATTCCATGAATTTTAATGGGAATATTTTATACTTTAAATTCAAACTAGGCTGCTTCCTTGAGTGGAGGATCAGCTTTGAAGAAAACTGTGCAAACAGTGACGTTGTTGAATTGAGCTGGTTGGTAGAGTAAGTTTTGATTGAAGAAGTACATGTAAGTGTTTTCATGAAACAGCCCTTTCACTGTTGAGGATAGGTTAATCTATTTTAGAAATTTTGAAGTCATAAAGCAATGGAAGTTTTCTATGCTGCTGGACTTTTACATGAGCATTTGTTCATATTTTTAAAAATAGAGATTACAGAATTAAGGGACTTAATTACCCATGTTGCACTGGAAAAAAGCACCATTAATTTATCAATTTTCTATTACAGAGAATGACATCTTTAACAAAAGGAAATTTAAATAGAATTTTTTAACAGTAGGACCATTCTCTGATGCTGAGCTTATTGTTTTTTTAATGTATGTATGTATAGGCAAAGTTTTGAGTCTGAATTTGCTTCTCGAGAAAATTTTATGTTGAAACCATGCATGATGTTATGTCCAGGTGGAGTGTAAAGAGAAGAAAAGAATTTCAGGTTTCATCTGCATTTTCATTTCAGTATATATGTCAAATGCTTTGCCTCATTCAGATAAAGGTCAAGAAAATACAAAAGATTTTCTTTCTATCTGAAGAGTTTTTGTAAAACAAGGAAAATGTAGGTGGAATGATTTGGAAATGAGTTCCTTTGGCTGTTCTCTACCATGGTCAATTCAAGTCCTGAAAATACAGTTTAATTGTTGAAAAGGGTATCCTACACTGACATAGCCTTAACTACTCCTTTGTACTGCACAGAGGAATCGGCACAAACTGGCGAACATGACACAATCTGACACAAAACCGTTACAGACTAATGGAGAAGGTACTGAGCATGAGGAGAAATGTGAAATAAAGTAATTACTTGTCCCTTTTCCCTGTGACAGGATTGTCCAAAAGTCCATGTGTATTTAGCACTATTTACTTCGATAATCTCAAGTTCAGCACATGCTGAAGAATGTGATTTGGGGAAATTTAGTTCTCCATATCAGTAAATATTATCCTAAATTACTGGAATCAAATGACCATCATTTATTTATTTATTATTTTAGAAGTCATCTTTTTTGGCAAGGCATGTGCAAAAAATTAAGTTATAGACGACTAAACAGACACATTAGAACACAGCTGGAGGTCAAACACATTCTTAAGACAGATTGTCTTCAGTTTAACTTCTGCTTCTCTCTCAAATTGTTACAGGACATCTCACTTTTTCTTGAAACACTTCAAGGTTGATACCTTACAAGGTTGATACCTGTGGTATTTACCTACTCTGAGGGTGTTGCAATGATTAGCTAACTCACCCTTGCACAGAAAGGCAGCAGCAAAAGCATGCATTAGTTGGTCAAAATCACTAAAGCACTCCATAACAGATGATGATAATGACTCAGCAGTGATTCACTACTGCAGAAGTAGTTATCAAGGTAGTGAGGGATGAAAAAACTACTCGAGTACTCCTGAAAGGAAGCAGTCATAATGCCTTTTCACTCAATATGGGTAAAATAAAAAAGATATGTTATTTTGGGTCTTCTGTGTGAAAATAAACAGAAGAGTATAAAAAATGAAAAAACACTTCATGCCCTTTTATAGATTATATTTTCGTTTCCATAGATAAACTGGGTTGAAAGTTAGATATAGAAAGGTTACACTAATTGGATTTCTAGAAATGATTACCATCACTAACCAAAGAGAATGACAAATCAAACAGATGACTAAGTTTCAATGATGGCTGTCAATCTATAAACATAAGCAAAAATAGAACAAATTCTTTATATACCTTTAAAATAATAGGCATTATCCAGCACAGACTATTCAGGTGGATTAGAAAAAGATTTTTTCATCTCTCGTCAGATATTATAGAATTTTATAAAAAACCTGAACTGCTGGAAGAGTGAAATCAGTTGTGTCAACACATACATACACAAGAATAAGAGCACATAACAAATTTAACATAAATTCTTCCACAGAAATATTTCTTTATTTTTGTATAACAGACATGAAAAAGGAATAAAAAGAACTCTGAAATTTGAAATATGGCTTTTATTTTTCTTAATCAGCCTGAAAACTGAAAATGTTTGGAAGGCTCTGTAAAAACAACTTTAATAAAATATTTTGTAACGAATGAAAAAGTTAATTATGTTTTCATTTCTATCTACTTTAGTCATTTTGTATAAAGATATAAGGCTGGAACTTCAGTATGTTTTCAGTGCATTGTGATGCAAGCATCCTTATATTAAAAAAAAAGTTGAACTGTGGTCTGTTTGGTTAGCATTAGCATATGTATGGCAATACCAACATGGTACACACATATTTTAGAGTCAGATATTAAGGAAAGATTTTGTTACTGAGACATAATATACACTTCTGCAAACTGTAAAAAGCACCAATACTCACTTACATCGTTTTCTAGTTCAGGGGACAAAACTCATCTTTCCATTTCTCCTTCCTTATCTCTTTTAAAGTGCAAATAATACATTTCCTAAAACCACACTTTTCAAGCAGAAAACAGCCAATGGATTATTTTTTAAAAAAGAGCCTTTTCAGAGCAAACCATAACTAAGAAAAACAGGAAAATTTAGAACTTTGTCCTTCCTCACTGAAGATTTTCAATTGACTTTACTTGCGTCGGGATTGGGGACCTAAATTAGCTTTGAATAGCTTACTAAGTAAGTATCTTATCTGCACTCCTTACTTAGATACAAAGATGATCATTAATACCCTGGTAATTTAGGGGAAAAAATCAAGGTTCTCAAGCACCTTTCAGAACCAGACTGGAGGACTGCATTCAAGAAATAATGACGGAAAGGAAAGAATAAAATTGCAACTGCCTTTCTTCCCATCAAAAACAAAAATAAAAAAAAAAGAAAATCAATTTCTGGATAAATCAAGGGATACTCTCTACACAGGAGAAGAGAAAATAAAAGAGATTTATTTTTTTAAATATATATGAAGATAAATACCTTAATTGGTGAAAGAGAAGTACCCGACAGTGATTTGAAGATTTTAGTTTTTGTGAACGTAAGTTAATGTAAGTAAAGAAGGTCAGCAGAACTTCAAAAGCATAAAAAAAATCAGTCTAGCCTTTACTTCATGCATTTTTCTATCTCATTGAGAGAAGAATCAAACTCCTGCATGAAAATGTCTGTTTTGTTCCAATAGCACATAGCAGGGTCTCTTCCTGAAGCCCTTACACAAATAAACAGCTTTGAATCGCATCCACTGTGGAGGTAGCACGCCACTCCGTTAGACTGAAGCAGCTGCAGCCAACAGTTTAAATCAAATTCATAAAATGCAGGGATTGGCATTTTCAAAAGAAAATAACAGCTAATATAGATGAAAATAAAAGAAGGGTTTAGATTAATCTCCATTTTATTTCATTTTAAAGAACAAAGCTTGGAATGAGGAGAGGGTCAAGCCTAGAAATGAAGCATTCTGAGGACAAGGTGATTTCATACCATATCGAGTGACCAAATTTTGGCAAGGGAGAAGAGGAGGGGAATGACAAGGAGTGATTGAAAGTTAGTTCCTGGAAAGACTTAAAAATAAATTTTCTGCACTAACTCTGTTTGAAGATCTGACTTAAACATGTCTGCAGCTCGGCTAAGGAAACACCTGATATCTCAGTATGGAGACAGGTTTAATCCCTCTTCCCCGGGAAGCTGGTGCTGTAGCCCCATGGGAGAGGTGCAGCGGGAGACAAATGCCTGCTGCAACACCATAGACTTAGGCTGGTGACTCTTGGTAAGATTTGCAGAAGATTTGAAGACCTGAGCTCTAGGAAGGTTTGCAGATCTGTGGTGTTTGCCATGTGTCCTAAGCTCTGACAACAATAAAAGAACAGAGGGGATCATGATAACAGGGACATAGACCCCACTACATTAATGATCTTATTTCCTCATGAATGACAAAGATCAAAACTTTCAAATCAAAGATTTTAAAAGTGAGGAAATCAAACTTTGGACATCCTGGTAGGCAAAATAATTCAGACAGTTCCCTTATTTAATAACAGTTCCCTTTTAGTCTCTCGTATACTTTTTCCTCTGTTTCAAGATCTTTCCTTCATTCTTTTTGGTGGCCTTCACCGCTCATTCCAACACTGGAGGTGGATGTAGATAATTGCATATCTTGTGAGTTATCTCAGAGTAATGTTTTTTTTCCTAGCTCAGCTTCTTTTTCTTGCTGGTTTTCATTTTCTCTTCTGTCCCTTAACTCTCATCCTTTATTTTGCCTTTACTCCTCAGGTGATTCTCTGTTGGGTCTCTCTACCTTTGGAGTGTCCATCTTCCCCCACGGGAAGCCCGGGAGCAGCTGAGGAGCCGCTCTAAGCAGCTCCTGCCCACAGACCACTTGCGGGGCAGGAGGACAAACACGGCAGCAGCTTTCCCACTTCTCCTCTAACTAAAATGCAGCAAACCTCAAGGACCGGCAATGGCCCAAGGCAGCAGCCAGCCCCAGTCCTGCATCTCACGCCCTCCCGTACACTCCGCACCATGCAGGAGACGCCCTGTCTCAATGATGCCCATGCAGCACGTTCCTATTTACTACACCTCAAAGCTGAGGATTTTCACTAGTTAATGTTTAATTCATAAAGGCTGAAATTATACCTGGTGGAGGTCGATAGAAACATTCTGCACAAGGCTGAGGTGCCATTTGGTCTGTAGGATTTGAAAACAAACCCACAATCCTTCTCTGTATGAGTCTGACAGTTCCTGTATTAATTGGCTATCGTACGGCATCCATGCATGCAGTGCTGGTAATTAAGGCAGAGTCAACACTTGTACACCCTCACATTTAAAGAAAGATTGTTTGGTTAATTAGGATACAATTTGTTTTTGTATGCTTCTAGAAATTGTTCCAATAATAAGTTTGTGTACTATTATTACAAAATTTAAAACTCTCAGCAAAGCAGCTATAATTAGTGTTTCTGACTGAAAGGCATAACACCCGAATTTTGAGAATTCCCTTTTTTAATGGTATGAGAAACAACATTGTTCAGGTTTAAAATATTGAGTCTAAATGTGTTTGTTCATCAAGAGGAGGAATATGGGATTTCCCCCTATTTTTCCAGGACAATACATCATATTCAATTTCTCTTTCTTTTTTCTTTTTTTCAGTATCACAGCTATTTTGAATTAACCCATTGTTAGAGATGGAAAAGTGACAAATTGCCTCAGCTCAGCAATACAAGTATTTGCTGTCTAAAGATGTCAGCACAAAAACTTTACATACTGTATCTGACACACTGTATCTGTTACCAAAGATATGCATCTAAGCACTGCGAATTGTCATTTTTGGGGCAATGCGTAGCAGGGAACAACAATAACGAGGGGAAAAAAGATCCACAACAGTATAAGCTACAATAATAGAATTTAGGATGTAATCACTTAGCTGCTGTCTCTGACCGCAGTGGTAGAATACTACTTTCCAGCTGAGTTTAGTCTCTGAAGGTCATTAGAGATGTGTACCAATAAACATACACTCTGCTATCAGATTAGCAGACAAAACAGTTTCCATGGCAACCATTGGACAAGAGAGCTCGCTTGCATTCAGCATTAATTTAAAATATTTTTTTTTCCTCCCTCAGTCTCCTTGGAGTCAGTACTGTGAAACACAAGTGCTTGCAAGCTCTCTAATCTGCGGCTGCCTTTGAAAACCCATCCAATGTGTGTTGAAGCTGAGCCAATTAACGTTACGAGAATTGGGTGAATTGCAGAGAATCTGGCAAGGCTGTGTTTACCAATTAGGGTTTTTTTTATGATGCAAATGTTGCACACCATGCAGCAGGAATAAAAGCCAGCTATGCTGAATATGAAACTGTTAATTGCATTTTTCAGAGACACGGCTACAAGGTGAAACTAATCATACAAATGATAACTGGGTTTTACCACCTACAGTGCTTTGGTATTGCGCTTTCACTAATCTGTATTAAAATAGCCCATAAATTTTTACAGCGAAAGAAAATGCAGAGCTTAGTATACCCTTCTGAATTTTGGGGGACATAAGGAACCAGGGGAATTAAACATAGGTAACAAGGAAAGCAATCAAACTATTGTTATTAAATACCAAACAGTGGCTTTTTTAAAAAAAGAAAATATGTGTTTGTTACAAAACAATGAGGACTATAATCTATTTAGCTCAAATGAAAATCCTCCCAGTAGAAGGGACTGGTAACGATGTCAATGAATAGGAAGTTGTCTGAATGAATCAGTCCAAAGGAATATTGCAGATGAAGATGGAAAATATTTGGATCAAAAGTCCTAAAGAAAATTGGATAATGTACATTTATAGAAAGGTTTGCTAGATACTTTCTGAACAGCAGGAGATTCCAATACAGAAGACCCCAGACCGCTACACAGGATTTGGCAATACTTTAGTCTGAAGAGAGTCTTATGAAAAAGACCTTACATCTAAGTGGTCCAAATGTGCAGCGTCTTTTTTAAAAAAAGAATTAAAATATCATTTATTTCCTAAATTGTAATTCAGTAGAGGAAAGTGCATGCAAAAGGATTTTGTATCTAGAACTCCACAGAAGTTAAGCCTTATTTCTCAAAGGGTAAAACTCACCTCAGTTAGGGGAGCTCTTAATGAGAAATATTTAGAAAAAAATGTTAAATTAAATCCCTGAACAAAGTTTTTGATGGTATGGCAGTACCTAGAAACAGTAAAATTTTATTTGAATTTTGCTGTTTCTTTAAAGATTTCTCAGTATACAAAAAGACAGAATAAATGAATTTTCTACCGTTTTTTCTCCTGTAAATGAGACATTGAAGTTCAATCATTAGATAAAACTATAAGATTACTTTTCTGAAATGCACCTGGTGAATATTTAGACAGAAAGAGCACCTAAACATGTTGCCACTAACTACTACTCAACCACAGACACTACCACTAACACTGCCACTATGTCATCCACTTGGAAGTGTGAAGCATCTTGTGTATAGTTAGCTAATTGTTTCCCTGTGACAAATTGAGTTAAACAGTGATGACAAATAAAACCAGGTCCTAAGGACATTTGGGTAAGTAGGTTCGGTTGTCTTCAGGTGTGATAAAGACCACAGTACTTCTGGGACCCAGAGTCCCAAAGTGCTCTAGAAACTTTAATCAATTCTTCATTGAATTGTTATGAGAAAAAGCAGTACGATCTTTCCCATTCCACAGATAATTTGTGTGTCTCTCTTTCCTTAACTGTGTCAGTCATATGGAATTAGAAACAGATTTGAAATCTCCTGTCGTCAATTAATTTGTCATAAAATTATCCCTATGCCTGTACTTTTGCCTTTCAGAAGACAAAGCATGCAGAATGAAAAATATTTGGAGAGCACAAATATTTGCCAAGCTAATGTATTTTGTGGTCAGCAATCACATGTACATGACACTTAGAAAAAGAAGAAAAGATCAGACAGAGAGGGTTTTCAAATGTTGCATTTAGAGAAGAGGATCAAAGTAAATGCTGCAAAGAATAACCACAACTAGAGTAATATACTAGACAACTTCAATTGAAAGTGGCATGGCTTAAAGTAACAAGATAATAGGGTTGAATAATGCAAATGACCATATCCCATGTGGGTTTGCACTACAAGAGATCCTAAAACCACAGAAAATTAGGAAAAGGCATTGAAGACCAGATTCTTGAAGAGATTTTCCTAAAAGAATAGAGAAAATGAGGACAGCTGGGAACCTTGAATGCACAGCAGGATGAGGGGCAAGGGAATGATTTGCTCTATAATAAGAACTGAGGGAAACAGTGACAATTGTAGAAAGTGCATGAAGAAAACTAGCCAGGAATGAATGGCCCATGTGTTTCTGAACTGCACTGGCAATCAATCATCTATTTTCCAGCAAAAGACAAAATACAAATTTGAATCGCAACTGCTGCCAGAGTGTGCTTAGCCCAGATCGGTGCAGCATTAAGACAGCAAGAGAAACTCTGTCAGACTTGATAAAATGGTTATTAGAAGGGATGAGTTTTTATGTGCTTTGGAAGACAGATGGGTCATGTCAGAAATGAACTGCATCTAAACGACATGCTTCTCTCTGTTCTTTTGTGTATTTATTTACTTGAGCTTTTCATATTCTTGGGCTGATTCATAGGATGCTAAAGATGTCCAATACCACTGGCATACACAACTCTGAAAGCTGAAGATTTGAATTCTCTTCAGTTTTCTTCTAATCAAGATTTTACTATGGGTTTATTCACTTCCATTGTCCATAATGTTAAAAGATAGAGATTTGTAAAATATGTTTTGCAAGAACTTAGCAGCTATTCAAACATGGCCAGAAATTATTTCGATTTGAATTGTTGCAATGTATAAATTTGAAGACCTTGGATCTTGGGATTAAAGAGAAAGAGAAAAAATAAAGTAATCAAGGTAATGATCGAAGGATAACAAAACACAATTGTTACGGAAAATTATAAAGCACTGAGAAATCTGACATTATCTCTGCAAACAAGCTATCAGATTGCTGGAAATTGTTGGAAGTGTGGAGGCTATTGGGAAGAAGATAGCTTTGCAATGAATGACTAAATTATGATCAGCCTTGCATCCCTGAAGCTGTAGATACATGAGTAACAAATCCTCCAGTTCTTGAAAAAGAAACGTCACTTTAAAATTATTTCATGAACAGCAGTCCGGTATCACAGTATAAGGAAACTCACCGTTTTTGAATAAGACTACTTGGCAACAGAAGGCAACTATGAGGTTAGAACATACAGCAAGTATTACAAATTATTGGTTTACAGTTATAACAAGCAAAATGCGGGACATTTCCCAAGGCTTAATTGACCAGCTGGGAAGAACTGATACATTCAAGATAATGAACTCAAGGAAACAATTTAGCCCTGAAAATCACCGAGATTAAAACTGGAATCTTTCAAACAGAATCTTTTTTCAGGCATGTTTTTTGTTGCTTTTTGTTTTTGTTTATTTGCAAATATGAAAATGCTCTCTTGCACATCACACAAGACCCACAGAAATCCAGCCATTTAATTTATAATGTAGAAATAAACAGTTACCACCACATTCAGAATATACTTGTGCTTAACAAACATACAGAAGGACGGATGATCGCTTCCTTGAAGACTCTACGATATTAAAAAGACAAGAAACAAGGAAGAGGCTGAGAATGCAAACATGAAAATCACTAAAATTATAATTTTGCAAGGTTTTTTGACACTGTTGTTTATCCTTGAACACACCTGGCTTTTCCACCTGGCGGGGGACATATCGCTCCTAGTTCTTGATACAAGTTAGCCAGGCTCTTACAGGTGTCACAGAAAGGATTCAAAACCAGAAAACAATTCACCTCAGTGACCCAACTTAGGAAGAGACATCCCATCCTCCAAAAGAAGACTGAGAAAGGTGTGGCTACAAAAATATCTAGGACATGGATAAATCAAATAACACTATTATTTTCTATTGCTGGAAGTCTGATGCTTCATCTTGCTCCAGAGTTTGCAATCCCATTACAATAAAGTAGGTTTATACACAACTGGTAGTAGAACAGCATTCTGAGTATGCTGGAAATCTAGATTGTTGATTTTTTTGTTATTTTCTAGACATTGTCGCTACTTTTAAGATGTGATATTACAGATGACTATCTGCACTATGTTAACAGGGAACTTCTCCAAGTTCTTATTATATAGAAATGTATTTTTCCTCCCAGGCACCATAGCGATTGCAGCACTAAAAATAAGCACTGTCTACAGAGAGATGAATGAAGATATGAAAGTGGCATTCTGCAAGCCACAGCCAATAAAATCACTGAAATTTGGATGGAAATGCATGGAAAGAAAACTCACTGTCATTTTGCCAACAAGCATTTGAAATGCAAGTATCACAGAGCTGGAGCCACATCAGCATGAGTCAGTAGTACCCTACCTGTCCTTCTACTAACCAAAGCAGTTTCAACAGACTTCTACACACAGTTGACGTAATTGCTCTTGACTTAAAGTCCAGATGCTATGGTAGCTGTAGGGGTTGTAGTCTCCTAAGGCTACAAAATATAGCACAAAATAATCATGCTAAACCAGGTAAATAAAATGCCTGGACATTCTGCTGGCCCAAGATGAATCCCATTGCCATGCTGTCTCTGCTGCTCCTGAATTCTGATTTGCATGGAGTAAAATTTCCATTTTCTGAATGATAAGATTATGTCCAATATGTATCAGAGTAATTTGTCTGAGAAGCTCTGTAACTCCTTCAAAAAACTACTGGTCATCAAATTGTAAAGAAGAGCTGAAGACTGTACACCTTGAGAAATATTTTTTGAATCAGGAAGTATTTGGATTTTTAATCTGACCCATGTTATTCTGTACCGGTGTGTACTATTTGTATCTCTAAAAAGTTATTATAATCCTAGTGTGAAAATGAAAGTTCTTTCTCTATGGGTCATTGAGACCTCCACAGAAAGTAAAATCAAAATCCAGGATGAGCCTGAACAGTACAATTTGCAATACAAAGCAGTAAACTATTCCTTAGATTTCCAGAATAATGTTCTACAGCGATGTAAGGTAATACAGGAAAATAAAGCCCTGTTTATTCCTGCAAGGCTTCCACAAGCATAGTTTGTAACATTCACCCACTGGATAGAAAAGCTTTATTTCTCTCAGAAATGAGAGGAAAAGAACATTTTCACTTGTGGATTAAAAGTAAATGAATAGAGGGGATGCAACACCCCTTATTCTGTGTTCCTAGGCCTGTGTTATACCTTTCACTACTCCAAACGATATAGTCATCCAGTCAAAAGGAAGATGATATGCTTATGATACATGAAGACCACATGCTTTATCAAGAGACTGAAAAACGTTTTAGAGTGTGACATTAATTTCCCATCCTACGTATATGAAACTGTATACAAAGTGATACAGCGCTGACCTACATTTATGGGTTGATTAAGAGGTTAGCCGGCTCAGACATCTCTGCAAATGTGAAGATTTAGGAGCAAAGCAACTTTGAGCAGGAGAGGACACACCAAGCCCAACCTGAGGGTCACTACAGGGGTCTGCCAGCACATGCTACAGCCTGGTGATTTGGTTGTGTGGATTCACTGCAAACATATGAATTCACTGGGCTGAAACAATCAGGTAAGATAACAAAGGCAAAATAAAACAAGGCTTTGCGACAGGGACCATAGATAAATTCAGTAATGAAGTTGGAAGTATATTTGTTCAGGTGTTAGTATTGAAGGTTTAAATTTACAAGCTTTGACCTAATTTTAGAAGGTATCTTTAGATATTTTAATCTGATTTATAATAGATCAGTTAAAATACATTGGTTAAATATAATTGCAGCTGTTGAATCTGCACATATCTTACACGACATCACAAAACATCTTTTGGACTTAGAAGAGCAAAAGGTACAAAGTATAAACTGGCAATTCTTATTTTAGAGTCAGATCTACTCTAGTTACCAATCTGTAACGTTAATTATACAAACAAACACTATTTTTTCATTCTACTCTCCCCAAAGTTATCAATGAAATATTAGTAATGTCACTGGAATGAAAGAATGGAAATGCATAATGTTTAAATAGCGTAATAAAAACAGATGTAGAAACTAAAAAGAAAGCCAAAAACACAATTCCCTTTCACAATTTTCTTTCTTTTTTTCTCATTCTATTTAAAGAAACCATGTCAAATAACAACACAGTGTACAGTGATGATTGCTAGAGTGGTTGCTCAAGAGTTGCAAATGTATTTTCTAACAATGGTCCTGAGATTTTGAAAATAGAAACAAAAGAGATGCATAGTACTTTTAGAGTATCGATTGACCTTTGTATACTGCAAAAAAATCCTTCACTTTGTGAGCACAAATTACAAGAAGAAAATTTAAGGCAACATTTCCACCTCTGGACTCACAGACCTCAATTTTCTTTTCAAGACTGTAATAAAGACTAACCTACTGTTCCGCTACCCTATTGTAAGCACAAATTGGCTGAAGTTTGATGCTTCCTAGGGCTTCCCAGAACTTGGGGAGAAGCACATACTGACAAAAGCGTTATCACCTCCCACTTTTTCTACTGTATCCCTGCCCAGGTAGAAGTGGGGATCAGCCCTCCCCAGAGGAATTAGAGCAGAAGAAAATTATATGTTCCCAGAGCACCGGAGCTGCACATCAGCTGTGGCCAGGGTTGAAAGATGAAACTTCTCCTCTTTGAGACACAGTTAGAACAGGATACTTGTTGAATACCCAGCATATGTTGTTCAAAAACTGGATCACAGAAAACAAGTTGTTCTAATTCACAAGTTGTTCTAATTCACCTGGAACCTGACGTTGTATACAAAAAACATGTCCTGTAAAACTAGAGAAATATCAAAACAGTTGAGTCATTGTTTGAGAAGTACTCTGAGTTTTAATAGCTAGCTGTTAATCCACCCCAGAAGACTTATAAAGGAGGAAGCAAACCCATTACACCCTTTACAAAGCTGCTACCTGGGAAGCATTTTATCTCCCGGTGATAGAATTATCATATTTTTCCACAGCGGCCATTTTCAGGCTTATTCTTTCTCCCGTACTTTTACAGGCTTGGCTGAAATAAACATAAGCACATATCGATTAGGAAGCCCTCATTGATCCCTGAATTTCAGACACTGGCTAATATTTCTGTTGCAGCGTGTTGTGAGACATGTCACCAGTCATTATATTTTATTTCCCTGTTTTCATTTGTAGTACTGAATACAATAATTCAAATTTTCTCCCTTATATTTCCAGGAGTGCTGTTGGGTAAAGGATTTGATCTGTAATCACACTTTTAGCAATCACCAAAATTAAATTACAGCTGTGGATATGGATATTTCCCCAGTACATCACCAAAAATGAAAAAAAGCTGCCAACAACAACAACAAAAAAACGCAAAAAAACCCCAACTAAAAGCCAAGGACTAAAATAATTCAGCAGACGAAATCCGTTTATTCCTAGAAGGGATGTATTATGCTGTGGGAAAAAAATAACCATATAATAACAGAGATAAAGACCAGAAAGAAATGCAAATAAAGACAGAAACGTATATTACCAACATTAAGCTTTCTGGATTAGTGAAACTGAAAAACTTGTATGGATCCAGAATAAAAATTTCCTTTCCATTTATTTTCTGTTCTATGGGTTACTTTTCCATTTCAGTGCCTTCTGTAACCGAGGCAATTGGTTGTTATTGACCATTAGTATGTGTCTTCATTGGCAGTAGCATTTTGAGGGAAAAAGTGCCTTTCCAAAAGATCCTGTGTTGCTTTAAAGCATGTAACAGTTTCAGTATGCCAAATGCACGTCGTGCTGTGAGCCATCACAGCAGTACACAGATATTGATTTAGATAGAAACCAGAGGGCTGGGGAAGATAGAAAGGGCACAGTATGCTTTCTGATGCGAATGCATTATTTAGCTTTCATAGTTTCATCTGAAGTTAGTGCCTATTTAGATAAAATTATAGAATCAGTATCACTGCGTTCAATACAGGTACATCGAATTACTTCTGAACCAAAGCGATATAGGTGATATGACTTATTTGTTCTTGTAGCTACCACAAAAATCACTTTTTAGTGATGAACTATTTTTTTCCTACTTGAAAAATATACCTGGAAAAAATACCATGTTGTGAAAAAAACAAAGAAAAATAGAGTCTAGCAATGTCAAATGATTGATTCAAGACAACTAATTGGAAATTTCTGTAATACTGAAACACACCAAAATTCACAGACTAAGAGAGGCAAAGGCAAAAGAAGAATACAAGGAAGATATATTCAACTAACAAAGGTAGGTAGGTCACAAGAGGTTGTAACATTTACATTAGCAGCTTGGACTAAAGTCCCAATGTTTTATTATTATTTCCACACTTTTCTAACATGTTTTTAACTGAGACAGACAAAGCATAGTTCCTAGACTCAAAACTTAACAACTGAAAGGAATGTAGTTGTTCTGTACAGCCCCAGTTCCTTAGAAAACTACCATAAATCCTAAAGGCAATGATTGTTTTGGCCCAGATCTAGTACAAACTTGAAAATCAAATCACAATAATTTATGCAATATTTTATGACTGTACTTGCTCAGAAATGAACATGAGAAAAAGCTGAGACCCTCAGATGCCACTGAAAACTATTCTGAGTACAGTTTGCTGTTTAGAGTACCATATTTTGCAATGCTTCGGAAACCTGTGTACTATTATAGGGCCACGTGGGAATGACTGACAAATAGTAAAATTTCAGAACATGGCTGTTATCCTTATTATCCTTATTGTGATCCTGACCTACCAGCTGTTTGTACAGATACACTCTAAGTTAACAGTATTAGTATTAGAAGCATTATTGTGTGAATAAGAGCTTGCAGACCAAACTGAGATACTGTACAGTCTCTCGTATCAAGCTGGCAAATAAATGTATTCACATGGAAACACTTAGTTATTTGACTTCATAGCTCAGAAACACCCACTTTCAGTCAGACACATACAAGTAGATGATTCTTACACACTAGCCTATGAAGCTGAAACCTTCTAAGAATGACGAGCTGCTTCAAATAAACGACTAAAAAGCTTCCTGTCGTAGCTTTCTACCAAAACATTAGATAAAGATTTAGTAGACTTTATAAATTAGGTTATGGTTCACCTGACAAGTTCTTCTTTACAGGAAAAAGTACCCAACTACACCTGTCATAAGCATCATCACCACCTTTGTCACATACATTTATATAAAAATCAAGAGATATACGTTTAGTAAAATGTTAAAAAAGTGCCCAATACTAATTCCACCAAAAACGTATATAAAGGCAGGTGGTTTTTTCATTGACAATTATTTATTTGTAAACATGATAATAATAGGAATTATTACAAATTGCTACTGAATACAGTACCCCAAATAAGTATGGCATAAGGATAAGCATAAATTGATCAAAAAGAAAAGTTTCCAGTTACAATTCATACTAGCCATTGCATTTTATAATGCTGATGATACCTTAGAAACATGATATCCTTCTGGGCACATTTAAGTTTGTATCCTAAAATTAGTATTCTCGCTTTATTAGAGATGTTTCAATTTATAACCTAACACAGAAGTGCAGAAATAGACAGAAAGTATACATTTTGCTGTGGAATTTCATGGAAAAAATATTGCTACAATGGTTTATTTTCTATTATCCATTTTTTCATATTTAGAAATCCCTTGAAGCCCTCAGTTAAATTAATAGATTGATATCAAGTGGCATTTAAAATTTTAAAGAAACTCTATTTTATTATCTAAATATGGCTTAAATCACAGTTTGCCTAAGAAGATACCAAATAAATCTCTCCCCTGCCACACACACACAAATAACCCCAGACCAGATCTTTGTGAAAACTTAGAGGGAGAATATATGTGACGGCAAGCCAACATTCTGAACATAGCGCAGTTAAGGAGATGGGCAAGTGAGGACTGGAAGAATATCCTGTCCCATCCTTAGAACTCGGACAAACCACTACAAGGGGCAGTTCACCGGCATCATAATTTGGGCCCCAGGTCCAGCCGGTCTTTTCTGTGCATTTTTCCTGCTGAAAACATCACAAGAGCAGCTGCTTTCACAGGATTGTTCATGGAGTCTCAGGGGATCTTCTTGTTATGTTGCTGCAGTATTTTGAATGACAGTCAGCCAGCAAAAACAACAAGATCCAAAGAGGAAAGAGTGGGGATAGGGGACGTAGAGACAGGGAAGTATAAAGAAAGATAAGGAAAAATGGATTACAAAAAAGGAAGGATCAGAAAATATCAATAAAATTTGTGAGCTGGGGAACCAGAACATCAGACAAAAATAGAAATGAGGTGAAAAAGATTTACAGGAAATAAGCTTTTAAGATAAGAGAAAGGAAAAAGGAAAACAGAGCATCCATCATAAACGCAGAATATATTAAAACAAAAAGAAAGAAAGAAAAAGAACCTTAACTTAGAAGAAGAATTAAAATGGAAGAGCTGAATAAGGCCTGCATGAAACTTGCAGCAAGAAATGGATACAAAACAGATGCTGTGTAACTAGAAAGATAGAATAGTCAAATTGTGAATAAATGATTTTCACAAAACAAGCCAAGCTTAGGTTATGTGTGTTATTTTCCTTTAGTAACAGAAACATGTATTTGTAGTATCCATTTGTATCTTCCCAAAAACATTGCCGGAGCAGGTAGGACTAATAAGAACTGGCCTGACACAAGTCTGGTAAACAATGATTGATTTTTGTGTATTTATAAATTACATTTTTGGTATATGTTTCTTCCATTCTTTGCAGTAATGTTGACATAAAATTAAAATTCACTGTCTACATGCACATACAAACACAGACAGTCAAGATGCAGAAGTGTTTGCTTTTTGCAGAACACCCCCAACCCCCCAATCTTACAAATACTAACATTACATAAATTATTGCCATGGGAAGACAACAGTGAGCGTGTATCAGCCATGGGACTATGACTGACCCTGAAACTGCATTTAAAATTTGATCCGGCTCCTTTCCAGACACTGGAGAACCTCCCATTTACATGCACTGGGGCAAGAATAAGCTGTAATAGTGGATATTCAGATAGGAGAAGGAAGAGATGAGTCATGATTTGAAAAGAGGACTTTAAAAGGAATTAAAGGTAGCAGCAATCATTATGTGCTTTAAGCCTGAACTGAGGGCCAGGGGTGTCAAAAGGAAAGCTTTCATTAGCTTCAGTGCCCTCTGACTTGAGTTCTTTTACATTCTGGAAGGCAGGAAGGATTATGTTTTGGAAAGCTGAGAGATTTAAATCATGCTACACTGGCATTAAAAATGCCTCTTCTCTGCCTCAAGTGTGGCACGATCTCAACCGTGTGACTGGGGCAGGAATCAGACTGGAAACCGAGACTCCCACTCAGGAGAGCACAACTGCATTCATATCACTTACCAGGGTTGAGAAATAGTTTTATGTTTTTCCTGAAGTCACCTTGCTAGTGATTTTTCCCTCTTTCTACTGTTAGTGAACTAAGCACAGAAAAAAATATTAAAATGCCTAGTATTGTGATATTTCTATAAAACAATCAATCCATTTAGGCTCATACAACAAAGTAATGTCAACTACAAGGCAGTATTCTGGGTAATTGGCAAAATGACATTTCCTCAGTATTACCTTCTACTTTTTCTCATCAATGAATATTTTAAAGAAAGAACTGCAAAGATACTGTACGGGAAGGAATATATGATCCTCTCTTCTCTTTCTCCCCCATCTCCAAATCCACAAAATACACATGAAAAAAATTAATGACAGCATGAACGTAAAAGACTCCATGTATGCAGATGTGCAATTTTCACGTTTTTCTTTCTCATGAAGTTGTCTACAATTAGCTTTCTAAGGGAAAATAAGATATATTCTAACTTCTAAATCTCTCTTTTCCACCTTAAAATATTAAAATATTGCTAATACATGAACTGAGAGAGTTATGTCTATTTTTGCTTTAGAGAATGTAGATAAAAGGCAGGCAAAGAATTTTTTTTCTTCTGGACTGCTTCACATGCACATGAACCCCTTTCCAGTGTTGTTTTAATCTCAACTGGAGGTGACTACTCATTTGTAAAAGAAAAGAGGTTAAGAGGCACTAAATAAAGATGACAGATAGCTTCATAAAATAATTTAAATTACTGTGAAAAAGAACTGAGTAGAAAACAAAGATGACGCTGTTTACAGTAACAATATTTAAAATGTATTAATTAAACCCAGAGCAGAACTACAAAAGAGAGAGGTACTTTGAAGATGGAAAGCTCTGAATGCCACAGGAAGCTTTGAAGTTTCTCAGTTTCCTTTGTTTCTCACTCATAATACATGAGGACACTCTGCAGCAGCTAAGCTTTAACTTTCAAGGGACCTTTTTCTGTTTGTTCCACCATTAATGAGAAAAAAAAAATCATACCCTGCTCTTGCTATTTGTCTTTAGAATTCCTGGCAGAGAGATTCACTGCTGCCATGAGAGTTTCGGGTTCCTATTTGGGAAGGCTGATTTAATCTATTGAAGGCTACTATGCAGTCAGTTGTGCCAAATATATGCCAGGCCTTAGCATAAATTAATCAAAGCCGTCACCTAGTACAGCTTCCATTACACTATGGAGGCAAAGGTAGCAATGCTAGAGCCAGGGCTGGTTTCATACCTGCTCTTAAAACTGAAACTAAATATTGCAGTTTCACATTCAATTACTTGATTTTCTCTCCAAGTATCCTCTGGCAATCATTTTAGCAGAAAGTTCTATTAACAGTAGGAAACATTTTCTTGTTGTACCTTCTTCATGTGTGAGGACATGGGAATCCAAAGAAAAGGAAGAGTTTGAGGAGCTTTTTACTTCCTGATGAAGTCCCTGGAAGCTGTCGTTGAGCTCAGTATTTGAATACATTGAATTAAAAGGTGAACTCGCGCATTGATAGGTTTCTTGACCTTCCAGTTCACCCAAGGGAAAAAAATAACTTCATTTCTTACACTTGATTCTTGCAACAACAGAGGTGATCCCCTCACCTTCCTCCATCACACTTTACAGATTTAGATAGAACAGTTCCACTATGTATATTATGTGCATCATCTCCAGAGATAACACAATCACATTGTCATGCAAACATGCAAATCACCACTTCTAGTTGCCATGGTTTCAAATTGAAACGCTGGCATCCTTTTATCATGGCCTAGCATAACTTACTATAATAATAATAAAAAAAAGGCAGCAAGGCAACAACTACAGGACTAGCCTGCATTACACTAGAGGAATTTAGATAGCTCTAAACCACCTAGTATTCCGAAGACTAAATCCTAGGTATATTTTTTTAAATTCCACTAGAACTTCTGATGCTGCGTCTGAGTCTTGTTAATTAAAACATTTTTACATAAAATGGCTTACATTGCCTCTTATTTAAAACTAAATGAAATGAAGGAACATCAGGTTCCCAGCCACAACACAATGCCACTGGGAATGTGCAGCCTTCCAGTTTTAGCACTCGGGAAATACTACTTTAATGCAGTCAGAGTAGTTCTACATTAAAAAGGAAGAAAAGAAAAAGGTTTACAAGTCTACTCATTGCTTAATTTACTAAGACTTAGGAATGAAATACCACAGAAGAGGTGAAGTCCAGGCAGGGGCAGCACAGAAGTCGGCGTTGCCCTGCTGAGGTGCTCCTGTAATCCTCACGTACAGGCTAGAACCAGCCCACCCAGGTTAACTGCTCTGACTTTGCTGGCAGTGCCAGCATTGTATTAATGGTTGAAGGAAAGTGGATGCATCTGTTGGAAATAATATGAAGACCTCAAATTTTCTTGTATAAAATTAGCCAACAAATGTTAACAGTTCTGAGCATCTGTTTGCAAAAAACAGGTTCAAAAGAAGAAAGTACCTGCTGTCTTATGTCTCACCAACCTGCAGTTCACCACTGGTGACAACTTAGGCATCTAGCTTGCGGTGCCTATATGAAGAGGCTAATTTTCCAAAGCTCTCTGTAAGAGACCAGAAAGAAAGAACCACCTACACAAGGTGATTCAGAGCCGCATCTTAAATTAGATGCTCTGAATTGTCCTCTGGGGAATAATCCCTCAGTCCGAGATCTACATAAGGAGATTGTCCTCATAATTTAGCCACATGAATTAGGTGGCCTGAATTTTGGGGTCTTGAACACCTTCCCTAGAGTCCACTAATCCACGACTGGACAGGAACCAACATACAAAATGAACCAACAGAGGAATTAGACATGAAGAGTGAGTGTCAAGAGGACTGGGCCAGACTCTTTTCAGTGGTGCCCAGTGACAGGACAAGGGGCAACAAGCACAAACTGAAGCACAGGAAGTTCCAGATGAACCTGATGAACTTCACTCTGAGGGTGACGGAGCACTGGAACAGGCTGCTCAGAGGGGTTGTGGAGTCTCCTTCTCTGGAGATATTCAAGACCCGCCTGGACAAGGTCCTGTGCAGCCTACTGTAGGTGACCCTGCTTCAGCAGGGGGGTTGGACTAGATGATCCCCAGAGGTCCCTTCCAAATCCTACCATTTTGTGGTTCTGTGGAGGCCAGGGTAGACAGGATGATTCTTCTTGTGATAAGTGTCAAGAATGAAACCTGAAAGACCTGGCTTGCCCCTTTTCAGAACAAGGGAGCCTGGGCATGGCCCCCTGCATCAGTTAGCAGTGAGGAGCAGTTACTTCTTGTATGGGTGTGACTGTGGAGGGAGGATGCCTTGTTCCTGTTGTCTCTCCCAGAGGAATGTTTGCTACAGGCTTGTGCCTCAAACACTCAAGGTGGGTATTTTGTTTGTATTTCAACCAAGATAAGAAAAAATAAAATCAGCCAGCTGAAAGTTAATGAAACCGAAACATTCTATGTTTAAAAAACAGAAACTGAACTAAGATTTAAAGTATTTACAAGAATGCTCACAGTTATCTTCTCTCCCCAAAATTAATATTTATCATACTTAATTAAACTCCCTCTTACATCCATGTATACTCCACTTCAAGCCTGAATATTAAATATTCTTAATAATTGTGGTTAGCACACTGATTCATGCAAACACAAATCACACATCTCTAGAGTCTAAAGAGGTTATCAGTTTTTATTAAGGGAAGTCCCAAGACATGGGCTCTGGCACTCCTGATTTTATGGAAGATTTTCTGTGTGTTTGTGACTTTCAGTAAGTTAAAACAGCATGTAACTTCACATTCCCTTGAAGCCTCTGTGACTTTTCTTCAGTAGCTTTAAGGTAACCTTTCCACTGCCTGTGACACTTGTGTGCTGCACCCTTAGGTCAGTGTCAAAGAATAGAATTTTTTGTGAGTTGTGATTTCTAGTGTCAAGGAGAGATGTGATCTCTTTGTCCACCAGTCAGACAACAGAGATTAGTCCAGAAGAAGTGAGTATTCCACCAATGATTTCAGGACAAAACTCTTGTTTCCAGTATAAAATGACTTTCAGTGCTCTTGCCACATTTTTTAAATTAGGAAAGATCTTAGAAAAAATGCTTTTCACGCTTATCCTCTCATTTGTAGTAGCTATATGCCTCAAACAAGAATTTTGACGCTTTTACAACAGACTAGATCACGTTATCCTTAACAAAACTATAATCTATAACCCAAAAATGTATAAATCTACTATAAATCTGTACTATTATTTTTAATCAAAATTACAGCGACTAATATTCACAGTTTTGGAGACACAGAACCCTAGCTACACCTTTGGGTTTTTTGTTACTCCCTTTGACTAGTATTCAATTTCTTTCAGTTGCCATCTCTCTTCTCTCTGAATATGTTGGTTGATGGTCCAATTAAACCGAACACTTCATATAGCCCAAAAGAAGTTTTGATTTATGGAGACGGGCTGGTGCACTCGGGAAGCCTTATCATCCTTCTAAAGAAGGGTAAATTAAATTTTCACACCGAGGAAACAGACATACAAAAAATTATAGCCAAATACTAATTTATTCTACTTTTTCTTCAAAATATGATACTTTCCCTGGAAAAAAGGTAGCGTATGATTTGTCTTAAGTAGGAAAAGTAGCATAATTTTAATGTCTATTTTTGTATTAAGTCCCCTAAGACAAATGTTCTACCTCGTCTGCCAGCACAAACTGAAAGGCTCCAAAATTCCTTCCTCTTCAATTCTCGCTAGTGTTTATCCTCCAGAGTCTTCTCTGCACATATCCTTTCTTTGCCACATGTGCTTGTTAGATTTCAAAATGTATAACTGCCTTGTGGCTACTCTGTTTTATGTAGCTTTGACATTCACATCTTTGTAACATCTTAGCCTTTGAAACGCATAGGGGAAAAAAATGTCCTAAAGCCGACTTTATTACCACTGTTACTTCACTAATTTCAGATAAATTCCAATAAAATAAATCTGGATCAATACTATTGAAGATAGCATTGTTCTGTTAGGAGTACTTAAGAACTTTCTAATTAGTTTAAATTGTTATCATATCAAGCTGCAAATGCAAACATCCCCTAAATACAATGCAATAATACAGTGGTAAAAAGCTAAAAAGAGGCAGAATACAGTAAGTCTGCCACCCCATGACACATTTGATGGCACATATAATTTGCTTAAAACTCTGTCTCCAACAGTGACTCATCCCAAATACTCAGGGAAGCCTATGCAATAAGGGAGACTGGTAGAAATATTTTCCAGAAGAGTGCTGCAAAATAAGTCAGGGCATTTCTGAGCCAGAAATGGAGTTTTGTGCTTTAAAAATTAATGTTTTTTTCTTACACTAATTTGTGCATCAGTTTTTTTAAATCCACAGAAACTTTAGTATTCACAACAAACTTTGGCAAGAACTTTGTCAGCTTGATACTGCTTTGTTTGCAAAGCCACTTCTTTCTGCTTGTTGTCAGCTTGTTTTCCAACAATCAGCAATGAGGACATTGTACAGGCAATTTTTGAAGGACTGTTTGTTATGTAAAACATATCAAAATTGATGGCCCCTAGGTCCTGTTTTGATGACAGAAGAAATATTCAAATCCTACACAACTTCTCCATGCCAGTCATGATTTTACAGACCTCTATCATACCTTTCCATCAGTCATATCACTTTAAACAGACTCCTATTCTATTTAATCTTTCCCTGTACACCAGATGTTCCATACCTTTGATCTCCCTTGTCATGCTTCACTGTATCTTTGCCCATAATAATATACCTTTTGGAGAGGAGGAGAGCAGAGCATGCATTTAGGGACACGGGCACAACATGGTTTTGTAACAATGACATAACGATGTTTTCTGTTTTTTTCTCTCTTTGCTTCCCTAACATCTAATTTGCTTTCATTACTGCTATTGAGCACTGAACTGGCATTTTCATAGAACTATGTATTATAACCTCAAATGTCATTCCTGAGTACTTACAGTGAGCTCAGTGTCCATCACTGTATAAGTATCATTAGGACTGAAGTTTTTTCACCCCTAAGTACCACAGAATGTTTATAAAAATTGAATTTCATCTGCTAATTTATTGCCCAGTCACTCATATGTCCTTCTTCAATGTTATACAGTCAGCCCTTGTCTTGAATATCTTGAATATCACAACCCTCAGCAAGCTATTCTGTCCTTTTTGCAGATCATTTACGAATCTGTTGAAGAGCACAATCCTCTGTGGAATTCAGCTGGTGACATCTCTGCATTGTGAAAATAGAACATTTATTCTTACTCTCTGCTGCCTCTCTTTTTACTGACTATTTATCCCTGTGAAGACCTCTCTGTTATCCCAGAGCAACTCAGCTCCTTTGTTGAGATATATTGTTGAAAGTCTTTTGGAATTCCATGGGAACCATATCAATGGTATCTCCCTTCTACACGTGCTCATTACTTTATTCAAGGGCCAGAAGTTGGGAGGCAGGATTCGCCTTTTCAAAAGTTGAGCCATGACTAAAATGTCAGACACATGTGGCCACTAATTTAGTACTTAAAATAATTTATACTAATTTGTCAAACATAGACATCAGGTTTAGTGATTTGTTATTTCTGCCAAACTTCTCTGTGGCCTTTTCTACAAACCAGTATTATTTTTACCATCTTCCAGTCTGTTAGGATGATGCTTTCCCATCACACCTGCTGCCTCAGCTATTTAATTCTGGAGAGTTGTTTGAATGATTTTGAGCAAGTATCATCTGGCCACTGTGACTTATTACTCTTCATTTTGTTTATTTGTTCCATAGATTCAATTTCAAACATCGTCTTATAAGTTTCCAATAAAGAAGGATTGTTTCACAGAAACCTTGCTAAAAACTGGAATAGCGAGCATAGGTTTATAATATTAACTTTTTTTTCTTTTATGCTGTCCTTTTCTTGAAGCTGTTTCTCAACACCTTTGATCCTACAGCCTCTGTGAAAGGCTTCTTGCCCCCAGTTAATTTAAAAATTATTTATTATTAGTTTTTAAGAATTTTGCATGTTGCCTGTCCAATCTTTTTTGCCTACTTCATTACTTTTTTATGCTACACTTGCTATTACCATCCTTTCTATTTTTCTCTCTTGAATATACCTCAGATTTCTTGACATATCTTCTTGTAACTTCTATTTTCATTCTGTTTTAAAATGTTTGCTTCATTTTGGTCTTCCGTAAATTTTTTTACCACGTGGCATTATTTTGGATGAAGTTCTTGATATGATGTCTTTAAATAATCTCCATAGAACTTGAACATATATAACATTTTTCACAGCCCCTTTAATATACTTTTAACTATATTTCTTCCCACTTAATTGTTCTCTGTTTTTGAAATTAAGGACAGGAATAGTGAACTTCTGTGCATTTGTTGGCACGTTGAATCTAAGTAAAACATGGTTTCTGTTACAGAGCAGTTCATTGAGAGAAACATTTTCAACCAAGTCTTTCACCAGTGCTCAGAACCAAACTGCTACTTCTCACAGGTTCCCTGGTTGCCTACTTCCATCAAACAGTCATTCATGGGGTCAAAAAGCATAGATGTGGCAATTCATCCAGACAGCATACAGCCTTTCTCATCTCACTCTGTGTGTTACTGTATTCATTGTAAATCTATCTTAATTCCCATTGTATACTGCATATTTTATTACTTGTTTATATCTTTTGTTTTGTTTTTATGCTGTACTGTGTATTCCTTTTCTTTATGTAGAACTGGAATGTCAGTCATAACTCACCAACATGGCTTTGCATGATGTGCTAATCTGATTTGATTGTCAGCTTTCTTTAACAGATAAAAACTTGACACTAAACCCACAAAATTCCCCAAGGGACTCACACTGCCGTTTGCACATCATGTATTCTGATATAGCCTTCCTTCCAAATTTGCGGTATATTTCTTATGTCAATAGTTAGGTACCTTGGCATGTACTTAAATCGTGGATGAGTCTTTGGACTCCAGCTATCCCCATTGCTCCTGCAGACAGCCCAGACTAGGTGATCCAAAGCCTTCCTGCTAGGACCAGCTTCTCATCTGGGAAAATACGAGCACACAAGGCAACTACAGACCTCTTATAAGCATAGGGAAGGGAAATGGTAATGGACTTTCGGAGCAGTGTGCAAATCAAAGTACTCTATGTGCACTCTATGACCTAACATCGAGATGTAGCTTTGGTAAAAGGACACTGCAAAGCTCAGTTTTTTCCTGTGTAGAGTAAAATAGCAAAACAGAGAAACATTTATGGATAGCATAACAATTGATTGATAATAAGATTGCAGGCAGGAAACAAATATGTAGAAGCTGAAGCAGGCGTATTGAATATGTAGAAGTCTGAGCAATTTTGTCCTATAACCATGCTGTGGAAGTCTCAGTAAGTTCCAAATGGCAAAATATATTTTCCATACATTTTACATGTACACATGATGTGCAATTTTTCATGCCTTAAGCATCCTCACATTTCAAGGGAAAAAATGCACACATGTTCTGCCTTCGTCTATGCTGAAGGAGATCCAGAATCTTGACCGCAAAAATATTAAATTATGGAGTAAACCTTCATCATGCTCTGTGAAATACAGAAGCGCTGAAATGCAGAAACACGTACTTTCCTGCCTCCTAAGAAGACTGATACATAGGGTACAGGAGCACCATACAGCCTACTGTAAAGGAAATGTAACTATTTACTAACATTGCTCACAGACAGTGGGGAATATGAAAGAAAAGCCAATTACTGGTGAGTATTAAGCAGCTATGCAACTGGAGATGTGTTTTTCACTACCTCACGTGTTACGCTGTTTCTGCTTCAGAACTCTTCTCCTCTGAGGATCGAACAGCTCTTTGCAAACTTTATATAAGCTCAGAAAACTTTCCCTCTGTGTTAGGTCTTCTATTATTTTTCCCCACTTAAAGAAAGATCTAAGGGACTTCACTAAGGTCACCCAGATGGCACTGTTTAAATTAAAGGTGTGTGTCAAAGTGATTGAGTTTAATATGTGGAAGACTGTGAGGAGACCACCGTGCACTTACTGTCCTCTCAATTTCTCTGGCCTCAGCTAAAAAAAACCAAACAAGTGAGTTCCTGTAAAAAAATAGTAGTGTCTACAGAGAAATTCACATCAGCTTAACCAGGTAACTTTGAAAATTCTTCATCTTAACCAATTACACTGATTACTTCCCTACTTTAGCTTTCATATAAGCTTTTATTTTCCTAACATATTCAGGTAAAGAGTAAATTAAGGCAACAAGAAAATTAAAATTTTATGACAAACAATTACAACATACACATAAATATTTACTCTTGTATCAGCACAAATTATTGGTGTTCTTGCCATAAAGCACCAAGAGTGGTTCTCTGAATCACAAAAGCACAGATGAACCAACACTACTCTTCTTAATAGTATACAAGCAAAAGCTCTTTCTAAATTATCTCCAATTATAACTGTGTCATTACTACAAATGCTGCATATTCATTCACCTGTACTGAAATATATATTAAAGTCTTATCCAACATACATACACATAAACTACTTGCAGTACGAATGTAAGACTGGATGTGGGAGAAATCACAAGTACATTCAAATCTCACATTCCCTCCCAGTTTAGTAGTTAGGGTACCCAACAATGGAGAAAACAGATCCCTTCTTCCCAGACTGTCTGTATATTATTACACTCCATCATCGCTGAAAGGTGCAAAAATAGTACATACAATAATCAAATTTCTGAAGTCTTTCCTAGCCTACCCTCAGAGCCCCAGCCACCAGGCCAGTGTCTGGCTGCCATCAGGCTGGTCGCTTCTGGAGTTGGCACTGCTCAGCTCTCGGACACTTGTGGGGAAGATTTCTACAGCAGCGATAGGAAAATCACAGAATCACAGAATGGTAGGGGTTGGAAGGGACCTCTGTGGGTCACCTAGTTCAACCCTCCTGCCAAAGCAGGGTCACCTACAGCAGGCCGCAGAGGACCTTGTCCAGGAGGGTCTTGAATATCTCCAGAGAAGGAGACTCCACAACCTCCCTGGGCAGCCTGTTCCAGTGCTCC
>Ga0065711_1000687_pt1 | contig 74524 bp, 40 predicted proteins | sample Hoacrofraction12_FD_59098 | JGI IMG/M metagenome (GOLD analysis project Ga0065711, IMG submission 59098) | Hoatzin crop microbial communities from Cojedes, Venezuela - Epithelial fraction 12 v2 (version 2) | ecosystem: Host-associated > Birds > Digestive system > Esophagus > Crop | place... | reverse complement strand
AGTAAGCATTTTCCAGATTTTTCCAGTGTGCTACTTTCCCCTCCTACTCTGATCTATACACATGAATCTGCATGACCCAGTTCAGTGTCACCAAATAACTATCATTATACTTGAGAGGACTGAAAAACTGTGCTTTTCTATGGGAAGAAAAAAAAACACAACACCCTCTCATTTTTAAAGGTCATCGCTGCAGGTCTGGGATTAGGAATGCAGGGAGCAGGATGTGGGTGTACAGAGCTGCCCATGCTCCACCTATGGAGCTGCTGGTCTGGCCCCTTCCCCTAGGACCAAGCTTCTCTGCTTAAGAGCCCAGCTGCTCCACAGGCTGGCTGTTTAATCGACAATGATCTCTAGTTTCCAGTATGATAGCACTGACCTGCTTGCTCTCCATTCATCTGCAGGTGGGGGCAGCGGAAGAGAAAGGGAGGGAGGGAGAGGGAGGACACTGCAACCTACGTGAATAATTGATAGTGCAAGGAAAGGAGAGCAGCTGGGTTCCCTGTCTCCATCCGCTCACCAGCTGGGGATGAGAGATCCTTGCTCAGGTAGGGAACGAACGGCTTAGCTGCTTTTATTCTCATCCTGCCTGTAATGCCAATTAAATATATTTTGCATCTAGAAGGAATGGGAGCAAAGATAGCTGGGGGAGGGTTGATCCAGGTCTTCTCTGCTGCTTGCGTGGCGTTGTGTAATGGATGGATCTTGGGGCAGTTTCAGCTTCAGCAGGGAAAGTGGCTGTATGCTTTTTAAAAGACGTTGTTTCATACTGCATTGTATAGAGAAGCTGTTGGAGAGAGAGACAGAGAGTGGAGGGGGGGAGAGCAGATATCTGTGTAGGAAATGAGACAAACTGAAGAGATGGAGGGGCATGAAAGAGGGTCTGTCCAGTCTCAAAGGAATCCCACCCTGATTCTGTCAACCTTTGGCATAGCATGATGAGTCGAGTGGGCAGTGAGGAGTGCTGTCTGTGCACACTCAGTACTATATTTAGAAGCTGGGTGCATAGGTCTGTGGAAAGAGCTGATGTGAAAACACGTATGTTTCTATCTGTGGATGCATCTATGAGTTTGTGACGACCAGGCGTACTATTGTAGTAATACGTAAAAAAAGACGGTTTCTGCCCTGAAGAATTTACTGTTGAAGAATATGCTGCTGTGTTTATGTGGTACTGCGCAGCTTCTGTGGAGCTTCTGATGTTCCTACTATGACTCAAGCAATTAATAAAATTGCAGACATCAATTTCTCTGTTACAGCTAATGCAGATTTTTCCTATGCAAGCAAGATAAAATACAAATGCAGTTGTAAGAGTGAAAAAATTCTGTTAACAAAAACTGGGAGAATACATAGCAAAAGGTATAGACACCAATTACTGTAATACATACATCAACATACATACAAGGATACCAGAAAGAACAGAAACTTGTGTGTCAGTCCCTAAAACACACAATAACTATAAAGTGCATAATAATCTATGCAAATATAGTCAAAGATATGGATTACAATGTAGTACTATAAGTACACGGAATTAGTCATATAAGAATGCAAGTATCAGTAGAAACTGAATGTACTTAGTACAACTAAAGGCTTCTATTAGGTGATATTGTTGCACCAGCTGTGTAAATAGTAGCAATTGTTAGCTTGATTATGAGTTGAGGAACAGTAAGTGGAAAGGGGGCCTGTGATTTGTTTACATGTGGAAGTGATTTATTCATATAATTATTGCTAAAGAAGGCTAATTAGAACAGTAATTAGGGTATTTAACAATTGTTTACTGGTGGGTCTTGAGGGCTTTGTACACAACTGGAGTTGCACAGGAGGTTAGGTAAAGCTGTGAGACAGTTAAATGAAAGCCAAGCCCAGTGGGGTTTTGTATGTGAACAAAGTTAGCTATTGTCTGTAGTGGCAAGCTGTGAAAAATGGCAGAAAGACAAGGGCCTGGCTGTATGCTTTTCTTTGACCACGGCCAGACTTGCTGTTGCTGCTGATAATAGCCCTGGGATGGGAGAAGGCAGTAAGTACTGCTGACAGCCCTTGCTAGCAGCAGAAAATAATGTCTCTTCCTCCTTTATGGATGCAGCAGAAGTGGCAAGCTTGACTCTTTGCCCTGGCCCAGTCACATTTCTGCTCAGAGATTCAGGTGAATGAGCAAGAACTGCTTGTGCCGAGAGGAGCTGCTGCACTCGGTGCCCTGGACCTGTCTGGGAGGCATTTGGGTTGGAGCAAGGAGGTGGGCTGTAGGAGTTAGCCCATCCTCCAGCATCAGATCTGATGGGGGAGAAAAGAGAGGTAGACACCAGGAAATGGAAACACCTGGCCTCCATGCAAGTTCCTAAAACCAGCAAGAAGATCCTTTCTTTGTCCATTCAAAGTTCTCACCTACCTTGATTGATTCCTTACTCCTTACAGTCTCTTTCCCCACCCACAGACCCTTGAGGCCCCCATAATAATTTCTACCGGGGTCTTTCATTAGTAGAATTTATAGGAAGCATTAGGATGAAATTGCTGCACTCTTATCCCTAAAACTTTGATGTAGTTGCTCGCCTCCTCCATTTTTCTTTTTTTGCCCATCTGTATCAGCTATCTCATATTTTCTGCTTGGTCTCTCTGGGTTCTGCTTTCACTCTTCCTTTGTGTCTTTTCCTAGCTCTCTGGCTCCTCTGTGAATTTTGTCTCTCGTTCTGCATTTCCTACTGTCCCCTCATGAGTTGGAACAAACACGGTGTGGGGCTGACACTTGGCATAAGGTTGTAGCTGATGCCTTTATAGGTCTTGATGTAAATAGGAAACATTACATCATCCTGTGGAATAAAATTGGGAATCACAGGAAAAAAGTGTGTCCAGAAGAGCTCTGTGATTTTATTTAAACACGAGTATATGCATGCTCTTGCAATGGAAGATCGTGTTCTCATTCTCAGTTTTTGTCAGTAATGATGATCTATTGGTGAGTGAATGCAAATACATGGGATTAAGGGGTTTCTGACCCCTCAGAATCTGAGCTTCCCTAGAGAATAGCTTACACATCAGATCACTGAGCTATTTCACAAGGGGGGTGTAGAGCCAAATCTCTGTGGTACTTGATGTACATCAGCTCCAAAGGCTAGTGGGGTTGGTATCTTCTTAGTCTTCCCTTGAGGGCAATGGGAAGTTGTGGAGGATTGCCTTGATGCTCGCTTTTCCCGCTGGATACTGAGAGCTTGGGGAGAGATCCTGCTCTACAGCAGAGCTGAATAAAGGGCCGCTCTGCTGTCCTTCCCCAGCACTGCCTGTCCTACCCCCGCTGACCACCCGGAGCACGGCTTCCTCGGCTCGGCTGTCCCCGCAGAGCGCTGCTGCGGGCTGCGCACCCCCCGCCGGGCCCCAGGAAGGGGAGAGCCAGGGGGAACCGATCTTCCACGGCGGGGGAGGGAGCAGAAGTCATCACCCCGTCCCCTGCTGTCACATCTCCCTCCGTCTCTCCCCGTGCCGCTGCCCTTTGCAGTCTCCCCTTTGAAGCCCGCCTTGGGAGGCGGGGGGGCGGAGGGAGCCTGTGCCCTTCCGCATGGCGAGGCCGGAGCAGAGGAGGCTCCCGAGGGGGGAAGCCGGGAGCTGGCTCAGCGGAGCAGGCCGGCATGTTTTCCCGGGAGCGCGGCTTCCCCGCCGGAGCCCGCGGAGGGTACGTACGGGCACCAGGAGTGCTACCGGCCAGCCGCGCCCGCCGCCCCCCCCTTCCCCCCGGGGACGGGGCAGAAGGACTCGCTGGAGGCGCCGGGGGCGAAGCGCTGCAGCCGGCCGCGGCCGTGCAGCGGGAGCAGGAGAACGACCCCTTGGGGGTCGTCTGAAGGAGCGGGGAGCCGAGGAGGGGGGAGGCGGCAGCCGTGCCCCAGCCCGGCGGGTCCGGCGCTGGCCCCGCTGCCGGCGGAGGGGAGCGGGGCGGCCGCGCTCCCTCCCTCTCTGGGCCCGGCTCCGGTGGGAGGAGGCAGGGAGCGAGGCTGGCGGGGGCTCCTCGGGCTGAAGGGGAAGAGGGGTCGCGAGTGAGGCTACGGGGCTTTTCTCCGGGCTCCCCATGAGTGCTCCATTTTGGACTTCTCGGGAGGTGGGAGTTCGGGTGCGTGGCGAGGTGAATTTCCCTCGGCCGTTCTCCTTGCTCCTGTCCTGCGGGGTGGACCTGGTGGGGAGCGAGAGCTAGCTGGGTTTTCCGGGCCTTCTACCCGCCCCCCGCCCTTTTGTGGGTGCAAGAAGAAGTCCTGAGCAGGGACGCCCACATGCCGCAGCCAGAAAGGGGAGTGCAGCTGCAGGTGAGGTTCCTAAGTGGAAGTCAGAGTCCCTGAGCAGAAAAGTTTGTGACCAGCTGAGGGCAAGCTGCGTCTCATCTGTGGTAGTTGCCTTATTTTCCTAGTTCCATCTTGGTAAATCCTTTTCTTGAATTTCCAGAATCTGTGTGTGAGCAATATTCAAAGCCATAGCTTCTATACATACTGGCATTAGTAGAGTAAGGCTGTTTGCATCATGTTTTCAGCTGTCTTCACTGAATACCTGAAAATCTTACTTAACAGACCACATATGTCACTCCAAGGGAGAAACAAGGGAGTGATAGAGCAGAAGCTGTTGCTGGAGAGAAGTGGTTGCTGAGAATTTTCCTTATGAGCATTTCAGGCCTGTTCTTGTTGTTTCAAATTACCTTCAGTTCTTCTCAGTTGTCTGTTGCTTGTAGTGAGTGATTTCAAAAACTTACTAACATCTAATTGCAAGAATCACTTATCAGACTGGGATGCCAGTTACTACACTGACTGTCATTCCATAATTAGCTGCAAATCATGCTGTATTGTTTCTCCTGCTGGAGGGCTTCCAGATTAGCAAAGGTTTTTATAATAGCTATATACCTGCTTCTGTCTGAACTTTCAGGAAAATAGTTACCTAAGGATTTGGGACACTTGTTTTTTTGGAGAGAGACAAATCCCCTTCACCCCTGGAATACTAATGAAAGGTGGATGAAACGATGTATGAAATCTGTCAAGGCCGATTTGTGTTTTTCTCAGAACAAATATTTGCATTAACTTGGTTATTGAACTGGCTCAGCTATAGCAGATGGGAATGATTTTCAGAGAGCTGTATAGAGAGATCCCAGGACTGAAATAACAGAGGATGCTGCCAGATGGGAATACAGGATGTGAGCAGTTTTGTGTGTGTGGAGATACTGGCTTAGAGGTCTGCAAAGGTGCTGCCTCCACCATTTCAGAACTGAGAGTGGAGTCTTCTGCAGTGCATCAGCAGTGCCTACTTATAGTTTGGCTACCTGCTTGAATTTGGTGCATTGGTTACTGTCACTAGCAAAATCCTAGTTTAGTCTTTAGCATTTACTAGGCCCTCTGCTTCCCCTTGTTGCCATTTCCTAAAAATAAAGCTTCAGCAAGTATACATATTCCTCTCCCAGTCTGCAGAATTGCTTTTCTTTTTCAGAAGGATGATACTCTGCTTTTCTGCAGTCAAAGAGTTTGAAGTTCCAATTTGAACAGAAGTATGTTCTCTTTCTATAAATAAAGGTTAGCGCTTTTCATTCCAGAAGTTCAAAATTCACAAATGGACTTTCAAGCAATAGTTACAATGGCCCCAAATTTTTGTAATGTTTTGTAAAAGATAACATAAAATCTAAGTCATTCTCCTGGATTTTTGAAGTCCTTCAGCACATTCCTAATCTGAGATAATTACAAAATTGAGAACATCTCTAAATGTATGAGAAGCTGGGCGATTTTGGCATCTGCTGGAGTCGTTTTGACAGTAGAACTGTACTATAATCGAATGGNGAGGAGCAGTTGCTGCACAAAGTGCTCAGGTCAGTCCAAAGCGTAGAGATGAATTTATGGTGAGAGAACAGGGGCAGGACTGGCCACTCTGACCTCCTGTAGGAGCTACCAGATTTCCATGATACAGGTGTGTATCTTACTCTCTACTGAATGCTTCAGGATTCAAACCAGGGACGGCCAAAGAATAACACTATAGCATGCAACAAGGCCCCAGGGCATCCAGTTGCACAGAAGTTCTGCTATTACACTTCTCTGGAGATGGCTGGTTTCTGAAAGTGAGAATTTAGCAAATTAAGCTCTTACCCTCTTAGGGCTCACAGAACAGAAACTTCAGCTTTCTAAAAGAAACAATGAAAATCTTTCATGTACTGCCTTGGGACATAAATTTTGTTAGTCCCAAACGTGCTTCAGGTAAATGAATAAAATGATAAGTAAAGCATCTGTTGATATTATAATAATAATATTAATTTAATATACATTTGCCATCTATTCCAATATTTATGTGAGGAAGTCAACCAACTCCTACATCTTCCCTCCCATATACACGGTGGGTTTAATGTTTAGATGCATTACACAGATCTCTCTCATTTGAGTTTTAGGAGAAAACTGTGGGATGGAAGCATTGTGTTACTTTGTGTTGAGCAGCCTATATACAAGTTACATCATGCCATTGGGCTACCAAAATAAATTGTGAATACTCAGAGAATTGGTGGGCATAGAGATTCTTGCACCTTGTAATAGGGTATAGCTTCATGACTACAGAAATGTGTTATACTCCCATACAACAGGGAATCTAGCCACTGGGTTCAAAGCAAGGATGCCACTAACAGCTAGAGGATAACAATTCATGATTGCTTTAAATGATCACATAACAAACAATTCGTGATTGCATCACAAAGTGGATAAGCCTTGCCTCTTGTATTAGAAACTTGGGCTTTGTTCCCAGCCCCACCTATGTGACCTTCACCATGACTTAAACCCCAGTGGTGATGGTGCTGGTAAAATCTGTGAATGGCGTGGAAAGTTTGTTAGCTAACAGTGGGAGAGCTGCAGCTAGCAGTGAGACTGCCCATAGTGCAATGGGCAATGCAATATATGTCTTGTAAACTACAGTGTGTTGTTTGTGTTATTTTTTGTTTTCTATGAAATCAAATAAGTGCTGCTGCTATTTATATACACCTCTGCTCCAACAGGGACCAAAATAATGTATTTTCAACAGAAGATGGGCAGACAAAAGCTCATCTAATGTGCACGCGGGCTCTGCCAGCAGTGGTAACACAGAACCGTGCATCTCTCCTGCAGGGTCTATCAGTCTCTGTTATGTTTCTGTCTTGGAGACTAATACCCAGGCTGTGGCAACTGGGGCTGTGCTTTAGGTGATGATTTCTGCCATATTTCAGGACTTTCAGCTCTTTTAATATGGTTCAGTTTTGAGATCTGATCCCAAAGCTTCCTGTGAGACCTGTCTTTATGCTGCTGCAAATCTATGATAGAGGAGGAACTTGGCAAAAAAGACCATTCGGCACTTAAATGACAAATGTGAGGAAAATTGTGTGTGTGAACAGAGACAGAGCCGCCATGGCCTGAAGATTTTTGCTGTTATATCCAGGATGTTTGCAGGTGGCAAGTGGTAAGTTAAGACAGCTCAGGGAATCTCACAGGGAATGACAGCTGCCTCATAGGCCAGAAATGATCTGGGGAGGGGAAGAGTAAGCAGAAGGCAAAAGAGGCACTGCAGGCAAGCATTAGCATCTTGAGTTCTCCAAGAGTTAGAAGTTTTTCTTTTTCTTTCCCTCCCCTCCCCCCCCTGCTTCTGCCTCTGTGTCTTGCAGGAGGTCTGAGGAAGGGGTGCGCTGCCTCAGTGATGCTATAGACTCTCCCACCCAAGGCTTTCCATGTGCTCTCACTCCTGCTGTTCCCAACAAGGTAAAGGCAGTCCATGTTCCTCTGGCTCTGGGTTGGAATGTGCCTTGAACCACTGAGCAGAAGAAATGACTGGAAGCAAGCTTGTGTGCATGCATGTCTTCTAGCTACAGCTGCCCACTTCTGTGAGAATCTTAAACTTGTTCATTTAATAATTTCTTATGCTATACTGTATCAAGCTGGTTGTCTGACCCACCGAAAGAGAGAAATTCCTGATACCTGTCCGATCAGGTTCCAGGTCAAGCTTTTGCAACACAAGCTGAAGACAATTTGGCCAGTTGTATTGTCCATACTATCAGTTAAGGAAGAAGGATTCCATCTTGTCTTCAGAGAGGAAGTAGTTTCTGTGCCAAAACATGGAAGGAGCCGTTGGGTGCTTCAGTATCTGGGCTGCCACAGAAGATAATGTTAGCTTCTGCAAATGTTAAATTCTTTTCCCTGTTGTCTTTTCCTTTTCACAGACTGTGGACTTGTTTGAGATGATTGAAAAAATGCAGGTAAGAAGTTATCCTGTCAAACTTTGGGATCTCTTGATTTTTCATAGCCAAATAGTCAACTGCTATTTGTCTTGTCACTTCATGCCCAATACTCTTTAATTTGGGCTTGTGGAATATTTAGCTCTTCTAGTCCCAAGCTCCTATACCTACTCTTACATGGAGTTTCAAAAGCATTTTCCTGTGTTCATTTTTCAAACCAGCATGATGGAAGAATAGACACAAATTGTTATAATTCTGTCTGTTCTTTGCAGAAGTGTGATTCTGAGAGAAAATCAAAGTTGCATTAAGGTATCTCTGGCATCCTCTTCAAGAAACTATGTTTCTGCTGGGTAGCAGCTGCTAATGACAGGTGATTAATGGGATGTTAACAAGACTGCATTTAGCAAGGTCAAACAGTTTAATAAATAACTGCTGTAGGCTCTGTCTTTACCTTGCACAAGAAAGAAGGACTCTGGCTTAGTACTGTTATGTAAGTACATGCATTTAGTTGCATATATTAAAGTATAAAATTAAAATAGAGTAAAAGGGGAAAAAACCCAACCCTGCACTACCAAATAAAGAGATAGTAATATAATAATATTTATCTAACCCTGAATCTTTAAAACTAAATTTTTCGGATGATCTGTTATCAGAGCGTCCTTACAGGCTACCAATATTTTCTCTGAGTGATACACCTTCTTTGAAATGCTGTGGTTAACTTTCACCTGACATAACATCTAACATGGCACATAATGCCTGCCTTTTAGTGTGTGCAGGAATTAAACTTATAAGAAACAATTAACTTCTTTTCTGGAATTCATGTGATCAGATTATGTTTGTGAGGAAAATGCAAGACTTTGGCGGGAGGTGGAAGGTAGCAGCGAAATGCTGAGTACAGAGCTATGAGGCTGAAGTACTGTTTGGCAGACTAGACATGGGGGAAGGAGGCACAGGGGCAGACACAGACCATGAAACCCCGGTATTGACATCCAAACTATGCTTGGGATATATGCTCTGTGCTTTAGAATAACAGGCTCTGTAAGTGTACCTGGCTCATTTAACTCTGTGCTGGAAAGTAAGCTTGAGTGTGCGGAGCTTCTTGTTCAGTTCAAGCATGTGTTAAAAGGTATGACAGTCCTTTCCAGGCCTTTTGAAACCTGTGTAAGGAAGAATCACTAGCAGATGTCCCTTACTGGAAGACGGTGTTGCTTAAGATTCTCAGTGTTTCTCAGCTTACCATATGAAAACTGTCTCTCACTGGATTTGGACCTCTTTACTTAGAGGTATAACAGAGAGAGCTGATGGGAGTTTTCAACATATGCAGACCACCGGATTTTTTATATATATTGGTTTCTTAGCTGCCCATTGTTAAGACTGTATTGTGATGTGTTTGTTTTTTCTTTTAATTTATCTTGTTTTGTCACCTGACTTGCACTAAGAGAATTAATAACTCGTGCTTAAGTGTGACAGCAGTTTTTTGAACGAAGGGAAGAGGTATTTTCTAAAAGACCCCCCAGACCCTCCCCCCCCCAATGTTAGTTTTTATCATTTGTTGTGATCTGTCTTTGTATTTTTACCAATCCTTATTATTCTTTTGTTTGTTTTTGCTTTCACTTTCCTTCCATTTGACTCTGGCTATCCTTTAGATTTATTGAATTATTGTTGAAAATTAAATCTGGGATTTTCATTAGCAATCAAGTGAGTAAAAGGAAAAATAGCAGACTTGGATATTTCTCCTGTAAAATAGCAACAAAAAAGCCACAGGATAGTATTAGTTTTTGAGTACTCTGACAGTCAGATTGGAGTATAATTGTTTGACTGAAAATTAACATAGCCATTTCACATTGTGTGATGAATGAACAGGTAAGGTTGTGCTCTGTTTTTAAACTGAAACTTGTCCCTGAGGTCTGGGAATGAAGTTTGCCTTTTTTCTTTCTTTTTTTTTTTTTTTTTTCCTTTTTAGTCTTTATTACTTGAAGTGAATTGGCTACTGGCCACATTGTTCTATGTGTACAGATGTAGTGAAGTCACAGTAAATAGTTTGTTCAGGACACTTAGGAGTATGTTGTTCCTAGATTACTCTGCAGTGCAAGCAGTTGAAAAGCAAGCAAGTCTTATTTCAGCCAATAAACCCAGATGTTTTAGGTCTTTGTATACTTGTGTAACCAACCCTTCTTCGCTCACCTGCTTTTGTCTTTTATGGTGTGATGTTCACTACCTCTGTTCTGCATTTGTACAGTTTCAGTATATCCTTCAGTCTTGCTTTCTGACAACTACCGTCATGTTTTTTTCCTATGTCCCTTTCTATATCTAAGTTGCCTGTTTTGAACTAGTCCCCTCAAGGCACTGCTCTTTCCCCATAAAAAGCATGGGTTATCATAGCATTGTTACGCCATATTGGACCCAACTGTGGGTCTGGATGGCTTTTTCCTCTGCTGTCCATTCTTTCATGCTGCTCAGGCCAGGTGTTTCCCCTGTACAAAACCCTGGGAATATCAGATTCCCAGATCGATGCTGTCTGCAGTAAGCTCCCCAGGGAGATGGTGAGGGAAAGTCTTCCCTTGAAGACAGTGCTGCAAGCCAAACTGGGCCAAACCAGAAGGGTGTCTCAACAGATGGCTCAGACTGCTGTAGTTTATGCCTCTCCCTTCTGAGGAATGACAGTGATCATCAACCCGTTGTTCTGCCCATGCTTCAACACTTCAGCAACTTATGCTGTAAATTCCCTGTGGTTGTGGTTATCCTCTGAAATAAAACTTTGGACTGTATGGCCCAGGGCTGCATTAGATCTTTGCCAGTATCTGAAGCTTCGCTCCAGAGGAGAGGTTGGTAGATTTAGGCCTACATCTTCTGCTCCCGGTCTACCAGGAGCTCCTTGAACTGTGCAGAGCCATAGAATGTGCTGGCACATTCCTCCGCTCTCCATAGAGGCTCCGATGCAAACAGCAGCTCCTTTACAGCAGCCCAGAAAGTTTTCCCTCAGGCCTCTCTGAGATACTGGTCTTCTACCAGGACCTCCTTTGAAACTGGAAACTTCTTGCAGTTATTAAATCTGCCCAAAATGCCGAGGAAGGCGAGCGATGTGTTGCAAAAGTGCAGTTTCCCACCCTCCAGTTCTGTGCGCAGAAATGCCCCTGTGCATAGCAAGTTTATCCAGGTACTTTCCACCGTTTGTTCCAGAAGTCTGGGGCAGCTTTGTGCCTGCATGTCTGTCCTCTCTTGGTCCTATTTTGATAAAGCATAGGACTTTCTTGCCCCAAAGAACTGTTACCAAGTCCCCTGTTTCAGAACCTAGCCTTCCTCGTGAGCCCCAACACACTAGCCTGGCAAGTGAAACTCCACATCAACAAAACATCCATTTGCACCTGTGTTTCATGCAACGCCGCTTTCTCAGCTCTATGGCTTCCCCAAATGCAAAAGGTTACTACTACCTCTGCAACAGGTCAAGATCACTTGTCAGCCTCTGTTCCATCTTAATTTCACAACCTACCATGTCCTGCTAATTTGTTGTTCACTTTGTCTGTGCTGCCTACTGACATTGCAATTTGAAATGGATCTTCCGATGTTCTGCTATGAAGAATAGTTTTTAATAGTATTTGTTTAGGCCCTTCTGTTGAAAATACAAATGAAAAAAATTTTGGTTTTTTTTTTTGACGTAACTGTCTAAGCTCAGCTTTAAAACTTGAAACTATAAACCCAAACTATAGTTTGATCCTGTGTGTCACCCTGTAGACATTGTGGCAAGCTTTTTTCTCCTAGTATAGTTAAGGAAAATAATTTATTGCTGCTGTTATGTTATCTGCAGATTGTTCCTCACTTGCTTTGCTGTGTTTCTATATTTAATCAACTAAAATTTATTGATACTGCTATTTTTTGTGTTTGAACTCGACTTCAGACTTATGAAGAATGCCCTCATGTGTCTATTACTAGTCTTCCTTACCGTGGAGTTTAGCCATAATGGTTTACTTCTGGTGTTTCTAAGAGTTTTTTGAACATGTTATACATGTGTCGTGAGCTCAAGGTCTGGATCCTCATCATTTCATAAAGGTTTAGCTTTTTTTTATGGCTCATTTTTAGGTTCTTTCAGTAAGCTTTCTCATTTTTCTATAACCTCATTTTTAGGCGTAGTAGGTATCTTTTTTCCTTTTACTTTTTTTTTTTTTTTTTTTTGTTGCTCCTGCAAGGAGTATCCTGGTCATTGTTAATCCTTGATCTAATGTTGCTGTTGCCCCATATTAATGTTGTTGCTATACTAGCAGTTTTTACACCCTGTATGGCTGGAGCATTGGGTCTGAGCGTTTGCTCTTGAGCCCTTTACATCTCCACTTTAGAGCTCCACTCAGATGTATGTATTTCTACCAGATGCTAGTTTACAGGCTAGTTCCACTGTACAATGCTTGCACAGACATAGCTGTTATAAATCAGATCCTGCTTATTTTCAGAACAAAGTCGAGAGCTGCTTATCCTGTCTGGAATCCCTGATTAGCCACTCTATTAAGCAGTCACTGATGGTGTATAAAAATGTAGTGTCAGCATCATGTTCCGGTATGAGTTTCAAGATTTAGGTGGCAGTAGTTGAGGACTCAGGTACTGTGTATAAGAGAAAGCCACAACTTAAATCCTGGTCTTCAGCTTCCTATCTGACAATGCACATTTTGCCTCTTATCTTCTGTCTGTATTGATGCCCACTTAGACTATGGCCAGCATTTTATGAGAGCATGTTGGCCCTCATATCTTTTTGGCTTCTTTCTTCTGGGCCTCTGCTCAGTCCATGTTGGGGCTGTCCTCACTGAAATTTTCCTATTCCTGTGTGCTGCTGCTGCAGAAATGTGGCGGAGGTGAGCTAGTCTTGCCATGGGGTGAAGACAGAGGATGGAATAACCTTAAGAAAGAGAATCAAGTCTGGATGCCAGCTGCTGATTCAGGAAGAAACTGGGCATCCGGTAGTCTTTTGCCGTGCCATTCCAACCCACCTCACGGTAGTGGTGCCTGGGAAAGCAGATGTGCAGGGCTTTGTACTGTGGCTCCTTGCTGCATGCAGGACTCTGTTGCACAAGTCAGATGTTTGGATGGAGAGCAGCTCTGATTTTCTGTCTTACCTCTAGGAGACAGATTTGTTCCGTTTTGTGAATGGAAGCAGGGCACAAACTGCTTAAAAGTCTTGCTTAGCCCTAGTCCTCAAAACAAGTGTGTGTTACTTCTCTTAGCCCTGCTCTGAGGTTCTCAATACTCTGACAGTATCTTCTGGGGAGAGCGAAGTGTAGAACAGGAATGAATGGTCTGAAATACTGTTCTTTCTCCTTCTGTCTTTACCTCTTCCTTTTTTTATTGCTTGTGATAAGAAGTAAAGTAGCTAGAAGAGATTAGAGAATTAAATAAGAAAATCAGTTTGGGAGATTGCTTTTGATTTCTGCCGGCTTTCTGCTTTTTAAAAGATGTAAGGTGAGGGGGCTTTTCAGTTTTAATGCCAGACTAGGGGACTGGCCAAGTTCTAGTTTTACTCCTTCTGTTTATTTCAAACTTGCATGACATAGAAGATTACAGAGAGAGACAAAGTATGCATATTGGGGATGTGGAGAAGGACACAGTGGGTAAGTGAAACAGACACGCTAAAGCATAGGATTCACTGTCTGTGACTTCTGTTTCCAGGGAAGTCGTCTGAACGAACAAAGATGTTCCCTTCCAGCTCCTCTCAAGGTCAGGCCAAGTCGCTGTTGCCTCCTAAGTTGCTGAGAATGGCAGATAATAAGTGACCTGGCTTGCAGTGTGTTTTCATCTTGGAGTGAACAGGGAGCCTACAAAGAGCCCAAGAATACATATATGTTTGTCTTTTATATTCTTTATGTTTTTTTTTTTTTAAGTTGCTACACAAGAGGGTGAAACTATATAGCTGGAACATAATCAATACTTCCCTTTTTCAAATTTAAGTGATTCCAACAAGCGTTTAATATTATTAACAAAGTTTTGACTAAATAATTTCTTAAGTTTTATTCAATTAAAGAGTAATATTTATGAAACCACATTGCATTTATTTCAGTAGTCTGCTTGAGCACTCATATCTGCGACTAGAAAGCTGCTCTGTTTCCCTCAGTATTGGGGCAATAAGAATAGATTCCTGTCTTTAAATTCTCAGCTCTTCCTCTCCATTCTTTCAGTCTCAGCTCAGGCACATTAACCTTAAAATCAACCCTGACCTTGAATTCAATCTTGGAATGACCTTAAAAAAACGACCGAACAAACCTTCCAAAACCACCAACCACACAGAGAATTGATATAGCTCAGTTCTGACAGAGATAGTCAGGGCTCTTTGTGGTGGTGGAAGGGGTATGCAACTGTCATAACGTAGCTCAGATACTCCTCCTGTTCTCACAGTCGTGCCTCAGCACTGCACAGTTGAATACCACAGGCCTAGCTATGGAGATGACACAACCTTGATCTTGCTGTAAACACAGTACTATTTCTACCATCCCTACTCTCATCTCTGTCTGCAGCTGTCTAAGACTGTGTGGAAGGAATGGAGAGAGGCTCTCGCTCCTAAGCTCATCCAATTTGCCTATAGTTTGACTGCCTCCTCATTTTGCATGCCTGTATCCTGTGTAGTTTCAAGGAGGAAGATGGGTGAAATCTGATTCCAAAATTTCTTGTTCTCAAAGTTCTATATTATAATGCTGAGACCTGCAAAATGGAGTCTAACCTTAAATCCTAAAGTAAAACTCTAAAGGTGGACTAGGGCAGAGTGGAAGCTGAAGGCACAGCTTGCACCATCATGAGAACATAACACTTTAAACAATGTCATGCATTTTTGCTAAAGGTCTCTTCTGATTTCAGACAGAAGAAGAGTATATTCCTTACCCCAGCATCCATGAGGTGAGTTAGTACTGCTGTTTTTGGTTTTTCCTTGGACTTTATTTGCCTTTCAGCTTCTTGGCTTTACAGCTTATTGGCCTTTCAGATTTCATGTTCTGTGTCCTTCTGAATAGGTGTTACAGAAAGGTTGGCCATATCCTCTCATTATCTTACCGCAGTTTGGTGGCTACTGGATTGAAGGGACCAGCCACAACCTCTCCAGCTTGAGTCCAACTCTGTCTGATGTACCCTTTCCCTGGAGTGGTAAAGTGAAACTGGAGAGTGACCCTACAGCCAAGCTGTACCGCAAACATTTTCTGGGGAAGGTAAGGGTGATCTTCAGAGCCTTCTCTGCCCACCCAGCCTCAAGGCTGAAATGTATTTCATGATTTTCCTGATGGACTTAGAAATAATTGCACAGCCACTCCATTTCAGTTCCTCATGATGCCTTGAACTAATGTAAATCAGATACATGTTACCATATGGTTAGTAGTGTATCAGGTTGGTGCTGTCCCTTTGTGATATGTGCATCATCCTGTGCATTAATAGAAGAGAAAGGTTTGCACAGGAAATGCTTATATTTTGTTAAGAGGCTCTTTTGAGGCTCATGGACAGATACCAACCTTGGGATGACAAGGGGAAAAAAGTGTGATAATACTGGAAATAGAGATGGTATTATTTTTAGAGGGGACTTCAGCACTGACAGTGCAAGCCCCTCAGTAGTAAGAAAAATGGTCCATTTTCCTTGGTGTAGAGAAGTAGCAAGTATGGTCACCACAGAATGTGTATGAAGAAACTGGACATTGTGTTTTATAGTTGTTTGATTTAAATAAGTTTGGTGGTAAGTGTTGCCTGACTTGAAAAATTTCAGTCTGACAGATAGAGAGACAGCACTTGGCCTCGTTAAGTGGATGTTTGTTGGCTGCCCATTAAGGTCCATCTGGGTTGGCTTGTTTACAGAATTGATTGGTAGGGACATCTGGAGCTCATCTTGTCCATACCCCTGCTCAAGCAGGGCAGTATCATTATCGTTCCTTCTGAGTGAGATCCAGGAATTCCCATACTGTTGGGCTCTGTACAATTGCAGAGTGACCAACCATCCATGCTTTAGCACTACAGAAAACCTGTCACCCGTATTATTTCTTTTCTAGTGTCCAGTGATTTATTCTTTGTCTTAGTTGACAGGAATGTGTGTCTGTGTTCCATTAAACATACAAGTGTTTGAGCAAGCTAGTGTCAGAAAAGAACAAGGTAAACAGGACACTTGTTGCAGAGAACGGTATCCATGGGTAGAAAACTTTACCCATGTCTTTACCCATGGCTTAAAGGCTTAGGCAAGTAGAGAACTCAGAGCTTTTCCACAAGGAGAGTACTCTTCAGTTCAAAGTTAAGAGAGACCAGTGATTTTGATGCTGTATGGATTGGGTCCTTTTCTTGCTGATAACATGGGAAGGTTATTTCAGAAAGGTAAAGAAAAGTCTCTTGCATACTTTGAATAACTGTGAACAATTCTTAGCTGAAGAAGAGTCCATAAGATTCATGTGATGTGAGAGGCATAGCCAGTGGTTTAGGGAAATATCCCTCAAGCGGGATGGGAGATTAGAGTATGTGCTGTATTACAAACTTAATATGCATGTCTGTGTTGTGGGTGCGCATATAGTAGGTCACTCAAACTTGGACAATTCTTTTGACACTGTTTGCAGAACACCTTATAGCAGATCCTGTAAAACAACCACAAAAAAAAGTGCTAGGACATACAAGCCATAGCTCAGTTACTGTTGTTTGTTTCATGGTCTATATTTTGTATGATGATTGCACAGTAAGATTCATTTTGCCTGTAGGAAGAAGGCTGTAAGACCTTATGTCTTATACTGTGGGGATTATTAAATGCCTACATTGTTTTTCAAGGCTATAATAAAGAGAAGTAGCCTGAAGCCAGGAAGGATTTAATAAAGGTGTACTTTGGAAATGCCAGTCAAAGAATCTTAGGGTGCAGTTTCACAAGCACTTGAAGCTGGCAGTGAAGACGACAGAAGCTTTCTTGACATGTGTTCATATGTGGTCATTTATTTCTCCATTATGCTGTCCTTTTGTCCTTCCTTTGTGCTGGTCTGAGAACACGTTGCTGAGACTTCAGGTTGTCTTATATTCAGCGTCATTTTTCTCTGGTATCCAAATACACATGTTCTGGAACTTGTTACTGTTTTCCTGTCATGACAAGCTAACATCAGCCCAAGATTTTAATTTTTTGGTTTTTTTTTTCAGTTTTCTCCAAGCAGAGAGACAAGGAGACAACCTTATCAGATATTATTTCAGTACCAGCCCAGCCTTAGTGGTTCTGTGTTCTGCAGTTGCCAACAACGGCAGTAGCTTCTAGGCCCTGGTTGTCATCTTACTGGCAGACAACTTAGACTTTCACAAAAGAAGGCTTGCTAGAATAATGATGCTACTTAGTACTGCAAGTTTATTAGTTATCTATCACTGTTGATAGGTTTGGATGTTCAGGTATCTTCCTGTAGGTCTTCACATAAACATTTGGCCACCAAAGCTTCTTTTCTTCCTTCTTCAGGGATGAAATCATCCCAATATTTTACTAGGTGACCAGAGGCTGCCAAGTTTTGTCAAGGTTAATTTTTAAAAAATTTTTAATTCTCTTGAAGGAAGAGAATGGGCTAATGAACCTGTTTTGAATCCTGTAAAGATCATTTTAGTGTTCTCTGGCTTCCTGTGCTCCCATTGCTAACAGAACTGATGAAACGTACCAGGTCCCATGGGGAAGATGTCTTTTATTTTTGTCTGGTTTGTTCATCTTTGGTGCAGTTGCTGCTGTTGAGTAGTGAAAAATAATTCTATTTCATCAGAAAGACCCCAAGCTGCTAAGAACATGGCAGATAGTAGCTTTATAACTTCTAAGGCAAACTCTTAGCACTCGTGCTGCATTCTGTTAGTCTTTTCCCTTGACCCCATGGAAGATACTTAATTGCTTTTACAGAGATCTGTTTGAAATCCAGAACTTCCTTTCAGACTGCCTTAAATGTTACAGAAACTTCTTCTATGGCTGAACAAATTTGTACCTATGCATAGGTCATCTCAACTCCAGGGTATCTTGTCACCACTGAGCTGCAATCTTCAGTATTAACCATAAAGCCTTTTGATGGTTCATCTCTAACTTTAGGACAGCCAACAATAAGTGCTGTTGTAAGTTGAACAAATCTAGTCTGCCTTCTGTTTCCTATGTGTTTTTACAAAGAAAGAAAATCAGAGGGTAAAAAAAAGTCATAAGGAGGAAATTACAGTTTTGTTCAGACATACTCAGATCTCAGGTTTACATTCAGGATCAAGCTAGGCAGCTAGAGGAGCTTTGAAAAAAGATTCAGTTATTTTTAAGATCTCCACTAATTCCGATGCCTGTTCCCCTGTGAAGATTGCACCCCTTTGTGCAGCTCTGCCCGATTATGCTGGCTGCAGAGCTGATAGCCCAGTCTCCAAACCAACTGAGATCCCAATGTGTCAGACCTGCTGGGGTCTTTATCATCAAAAAGGATCCTGTTTTCTGGTCTTTGCAGCTCAGTGTTACTTTTGGCTGCAGCTAACGTCAGGCTTTAGCTCCTATTCTGTTCTGCCTTCTAGTCCTGACTCTTGCTGGCATTGGGCCATATTTTTCCTTAGCAGTCTGTCTCGGGCATCCAGCTTAGCATATGATTTTGGTTTATGGACCCCTTTGATTCTAGACTTCAACTGACCATTGAGCATGATCTTGTTTTGCTGCTTGAATCTGTCTGTTCCTCAGCTGCTTTGTCTTTCTGCCCTTGGTCACAATGACTACTGCACCTGTTTCTTGTTCATATCCCAAAAAATCTATGAGCATCCTGAAGGTCATGGTCAGGAGAAATAAACTGTCGTCTCGGCTTTTGTGGCTTCCTTTGATTTCAGCTTGTCTTCCCACGTACAGGTTAGTTCAGTCACTACCATTGACTTGTGTGACAGATCACACTGAACTTCTGTGATTTGAACACTGCGGCTAGAGGGCACATTATTCTGTTTGCCTGTTGCTGCTCATTACTTACACCTTATCTTTTTCAGGGCCATTCATTCGGTGTGCTTCAGCAGAAGATAGTCTGTGCTAGCGCCAGAAGCCATGAAACTTTCTCCCCATAAGTCAGCAGCAGGGCAGTTCTGTGTGTTGGGTTTTTTTTCTGTCTCAAAGAGGAAGTGAGGGCAATGATATCTCTAGCACTTAAAGAAGTTCAATAGCTTCATCTTCACATCCAAGTTCAGGGCAGTGACTGTAGTCGTAGTTATTACTTTTTTTTTTTTCCAGAGAAAGGATTGGTTTATGTCTGTTGACTTTGAGATGCCTATGTCCACATAGATACCGGAGTATTTCACTAGAAGTATCTTTATTTCATAGTGAGTCAGAACCATGACTAATAAAAAAAATTCTTTAGATTTTTTCCACAGCAAAAGACAATCTAACCAGTGCATTGAGAGAGTTTGCAATCCACCAGAGACAAAGTAGACGTTCTGTATTTCCTAGCCAAAAGGCTGAGGAAGGGACTCTTAGACTAGCAACTTTTTTTAATCAAATTACACCCTTTGCTCCCATTGAGTCCCTATTGCTAATTATTTATGCCCAGAGTATTGCTTTCACAGAACACATTTCAAAAGGTGCAAGCTCTGACTGTACAACTGGATGCTTCACTTACTGTCCCAGAGCAAAACTCTTTTGTCATGCACAAGGATGCATTTATACAGTGCTTCCTGTGATGCCCCCCCTGAGTCTTGCAGTCCTGGTTACTGACTTCATGCTCCCTGGCGGTCTTCTCAGGTTGCAGGTGACACTGTCTTTGATTTGAAGTGATTGCTGTTCTGGTGGTAGAACAGCCCATTTGTTGTTTGCAGGTGAATGGTGTTTTATCTCTCTTCTCCAATTAATTTGACCATGATAAATAGTTTGCATTTGGGCCGAGGAGATCATTTCTACAACCAAACAGCACGAAACCACTGCCGCACATCAGAACAGAATCTGTACACGCTAAAATGTATGAAGAGTACTTTGATTATATCTTTCAAGTAAGTTGGTGATGGGCAACACTATCATTAGCAAACATATCAACAAACAAGATAGCAGTTGATACCTCTTCTCTGTGAAACAGTTGACAAGTGGAATTTGGGAATCAGGCTCCCATTGAAGTGTGTGCATTTTATCTCCTGGGAGTGTCTGACTTCTCAGTGAGTGGACAGAGCTTCTTTTTCCTGCAGAACCACAAGTGGGAAATCCAGCTGGATATCTTGAGGTACATCATCTGGGGTTTGGAAAATCCCAAGATTTGTCTACAAAAGATACTGAAAGAAAGCTTTGATTTTTTTTTTTAATTTTTTTTTTCTTTTGCCTAAACTGTTCTGCACTGAAGATCTCTGTGGACACATTCCTGATTCCACTGTTAGCCGATTGCTGTATGACTTTCCTGATTTTCATGGTCCCAGGGCATAAGGAGGCATTGATAATTTTGCCTGCTGTAGAATAGCTGAGACAGTTTTGCTTTGGGGATTCTTTATTTTGTTTTATTTATTGTTATTTTGCTTTGCTGAGAAGGAGTCTTACCCAACTTCCATCATTGCTAGCTCAGAAGTACAATACCAGTCTTACTATATTCTGCTGGGTTGGAGGCTAAGTACTGCAATGTACTACTACCCCTTTCAACAGAGTTCTCATTAGCAGCAAGAGGTTAAGGTGTTGATATAATCAAATCAAATCCAAAGAGAATCAGATCCCCTGCATGACATTATCATTGGTCTCTGTCCTGCTTATACCTCAAACTCAGTAAGTTTGGGTTGTTTGCTGAAAGCATGAGTTCAGTCTCAGCTCTTTATTTGGTCAGTGTTTATGTAGCAGCCAGCTCTAAAAACTGTCCATAAAGTGGTTTTCCACTAGGAAGATTGGAGTGATCTAAGCATTTCTGGATGATGCCACCTATATAGTATTCTCATTGTGCTAGATGTTTCTGTTCACATTCCTTGTCAAAAGTCTTTAACCTTTTGAGGTTAGAGGTTGTATATCTCAATATATACGTTATATATATAGAACATATATACATGCACCCAGGCCATTGGAACATGTCTGTACACCCAGGAGAAATGTATGGCCACAGCCACTTCTATATAGAGCCTGTGAAAATGTTTGCATTATGGTTCATTGTTTGACTGAATGACGCTCTGTTTGAGGCACGCTTCATTGAAGCTCAAGCAGTGTTAGTGGCACTGCTGAGAACAGTCTTCGTCTGCAAAGTAGTTACCTGGAGTTCTGACTGCATCCTTTCTGAGATGTGAGTGCTCTTGGAGATCAAGCATTTGGTATAATGATCTGGCTATTACTGCATGTATAGAAAATTTCCGTGACCACATCCATTTGAACGTGCTGGAGACCAGTACTTAGTCATCCCTGAGTGGATACAGGGAAAGTCCATGAAAGATACAAAATTATTTACAAGAAACTAAATTTCTTCAAAATGTGTTACCGAATGCTCTCATGCTGTTCCTTCTTCTCATGATGCATAGCTGAAGAGGAACTGAACTGACAGTGGATGCACTTTGACTGATATGCTCATGCGTTGATCACCAAGGGGGCTGGGAGACAGCGCATGCAAGTCTTCAAGCATGCCACTGCTAGTTAGAGAAAAAATTAGCTTATCTTGAGTGACAGGTTGCAAAAGATCTGATAAACTTCTCTGGGAAGTGTGTTGGGAATAATGCATTTTGGCTTGCTGTTTTCAGGAGCACCAGAACTTTTACTCCAGTGACATGTCCTTGGGCTACCTGGTGCTTTCTGTGAAGTATGAACAGATCGAGAAACAGGAAAACCTACGCCTGTTGCTGAGGTAACAGTCCCTGTTGTTGAAGTGGTGTTACTGTGCTGTGTCTCTTGTCTTACCTTGAGCTTCCTCTGTGTGCATATGTGTGTGAATCTCCTGTCCTCCTGGAGAGGACTGCAAAGGAACCTTTGAGCCTTCTTTTCATGCCTCCCCCTTCCAGTTGCTCTCAGCAGTTTCCTTCAGGAAGCTGAACTGTTTGTAGGCACATCTTTATAGTTCCTGTGTGAAAAACATGTGTTCTTCCCTCAAAAAGAATTTTTTTCTGTTTATTTTGCTTGCTTAGAGACATGTGAATGCTCTCTAGGACAGTATGGATTCCCCAGTGAAGGGCAGCCTCGCCCAGGCCTGTCTTTGGACTTTGTGCTTGAGACTAAGTCTCCCTTGCCAGTGAACTAGAACATTCCTTAACTTCCCAGGACAGCCTATGAAGTGCCATAACCTTTAGGGCTTCCACAGAGAGCCACTACCCAGAGAGAGCTGCTGAATGAACTAGAGGAAGAAGGACAGAGATGGCTCTTGCAGAGGTGAGAGGCATGCTGCAGAGAAGCTTTTTACCACACTGTGGGCTGGGTGCGCTTCCAGTAGGCAATATGCTACTGGAAGCAACTGATGTACAGTTGCTGCTGGCAAGGATTCATCCAGGACTGAGGGAAAATACTGGTTACATAGGAGTCAGCTACAAGAGAATCACTGGTTGTTTTCCTCCACTGTACGTGGAGAACACTTCAGAGTGCCAAGGCAGAGCAATAATGTGTGTGGGGAAAGAGAGCCTATTTGTGAGCTGTGTCAGGCAACATTTATCTCAGCCCAGAAATCTGCCTGCATGGAAGAGACTGATGAAGAACAAAAGGGTAGTAATTAATCTATGAAGATATCCTATTATATACAGCACATTTTGTTCAATAGCTTGTTTATAATGGTTTGAAGAGGACTCTGACAGTCCAATATTTCTTCACCCCTAGAAAGATGTCTCTGATATATGTAGAGAAAGGCAGCTTTTCTCCAGCAGCTTTCTGGAACTATGCTATCCAGGTTTCTATCTCCTGTACTTTGCATAGATTTGCTTTCCTAGCCTGTCTCTAACAGACTTTTTAACAGTCTTTCAAACCCTCATTGTATGAATGATGAGGATCATAGAATTGTAGGCTGGAAAAGATCTCTAAGATCCTCAAATCCAGCTGTCAGCCCAACACCACCATGCCTGCTAAACCATATCCCGAAGTGTCACATCTACACGGTTTTTGAACAACTCCAGGGATGGGGACTCCAGCCTGTTCTAATGCCTGACCACTCTTTCAGTAAAGAAATTTTTCCTAATATCTAATCTAAACCTCCCCTGACGCAGCTAGAGGCCATTGCCTCTTGTCCTATTGCCAGGTACTTGGGAGAAGAGACCAACACCTGCCTCACTCCTTTCAGGTACTTGTAGAGAGCGAGAAGATCCCCCCTTAGCCTTCTCTTCTCCAGACTAAACAGCCCCAGCTCCCTCTGCCGCGCCTTGCAAGGCTTGTTCTCTAGACCCCTCACTAGCCTTGTTGTCCTTCTCTGGACATGCTCCATCAACTCAATGTCTTTCTTGTAGTGAGGGGCCCAAAACTGAACACAGTACTCAAGGTGTGGCCTCACCAGTGCTGAGTACAGGGGCATGGTCACCTCCCTGCCCCTGCAGGCTACACTGTTCCTGATACAAGCCAGGATGCCATTGGCCTTCTTGGCCACCTGGGCACACAGCTGGCTCATGTTCAGCCGGCTGCCAGCCAGCACCCTCAGGTCCTTTTCCGCCGTGCAGCTTTCCAGCCACTCCTCCCCAAGCCTGTAGCGTTGCATGGGGTTGTTGTGACCCAAGTGCAGGACCCAGCACTCAGCCTTGTTGAACCTCATACAGTTGGCCTCAGCCCATCAATCCAGCCTGTCCAGATCCCTCTGCAGAGCCTTCCTACTCTCGAGCAGATTGACACTCCCACCCAGCTTGGTGTCTTCTGCAAACTTACTGAGGGAGCACTCAATCTGCTTATCCAGATCATTGATTTAGATTTTAAACAAGACCGGATGTACGAATTCATCTTACAAATCCAGTAGAATACTGTGTCTGTGAGTTGTATTTCAACATTTAGATTTCTGTGAAAGAAAAGGGAGGGGGGGAAAAGTATTTCTTCAAGCAAGAAAAGAATGGAAAGGAGCAAGAGACTAAGCATCCCTGATTTGTCTTCCTCTGCTCCCCACAAGAAGTGATGAGCAATAAGAAGTGTAACTACCTCTATTTTCCAGTGATTTTATGCATCAATCTTAAAAGTAATCCCCTGGAATTAACTGCTTTAAGGATAATATGAAGGAATGCCTACTCTTTCTTTAAAGAGCTGGTGTTGCTTGTGTCTTCCTTCAGCTTTTGTTCTAATGCCTTTTTTGTTTTGTATCAGGACTCGAACTGGTACCAAACATGACCTGATCCCCATTTCCTGTCTGAATGAATTTCCCAATGCTGTCCAGATGGCGAAGGTGAGATTTGTGCTTGCCTGTTTGCTCCTACAGCCTCATTCTTCAAGTTATTTTCACCTGCCCTCCCAATAGTACTGTCAAATACTTCCCTTTTACACTTCCATTTAGCTTCTCTTCTTTTTCTTCTAATTTTACCTCAGAATTTTTGCCTGAAGGGACTCCTGTCAGATAATTCTAAACAGCGCATACACTTTCATCCCCACAGCAAGCTAGGGCACATGATAATCATACTTCTGTTTCCCTCTCTCTCACTCAACAGCTACTGTGTGAGGACGTGAATGTAGAACGCTTCTTTCCTGTCCTCTACCCCAAGGTATAATGTTACATTATGTCTGTATGTCCCTTTTCTATCAAGGTCTGGCTAATGACGTCCAACTGATATGTATTTTCATTACCTCAGGCTTCGCAGCTTATTGTTGCATTTGATGAACATGTCATAAGTAATAACTTCAAATTTGGGGTCATCTACCAGAAACCTGGACAGGTAAGCTCCCTCAGATCCCACGATACTTGAGGCAAAACAAAGAGTCAGTTCTCTTAGCTTAAATGTAATAACAAGGTCTGTACTATCCTGTGAGAAATACAGATGCTGTAAAGAGATAGAAGCTTGCCTTATGTTGATTGATTTGTTTGTGCAGGTGCTCAAAGCTGATTGAGCTGTGTATAGAAATTACTGCCTGTTCTTTTTACTGCTTGTGCTCCTTATGACTTCTCCTTTCCTTTTGAAGACGACTGAAGAAGAAGTCTTCAGTAACACAGAGGAGAGTCTGGGTTTCCTGGAGTTCCTGGATTTCCTTGGTGACAGGATTCAGCTGCAGGATTTCCGTGGGTGCGTACCCAGTGCCGCTGGAAAGCCAGATTGAGTTAGGGAACGCCGCATGTTGAGATGCTGTGGCTCTGTTAGAGCCCTGCTTTCAGAAAAGTGCTGTGTCCTCTGAATCCCAGTGCAGGTGGAGAAGCCCAGAATGCTTTTGTCAACCATCCTGTCTGGGACCCAGCTGGAGCTTAGGTCTCTGCTGGTATTTTCATTTAAATGTCTCGTAGTATCTCAATCTGACCCACAGTATCAGTAAATAATTTCATGTGACTGCGAATGTAAGTTTGTTTCACAATAGTAGGGCTCAGTATTGTTTTAACCTCTTTCTGGGGGGCAGCCTGTCCTTTCTGGAGTTCTAAAATATGGATTGTGTTTCTCAGAAGAATGCCAAAGAAGGTAGCTCCTTTGAGGATCCCTGGTTTAGCTTCATAGATTTTAGCAAGCACGTTCATCAGCAGAAACACTGTGCAGCTTCAGTCAGTGCATTTGTTTTGAGAAAACTCGGTGCCCCACTATCACTGATTTCTGAAAAATCACCTTTGATAATACTGATGTACCAAGCTACTGTTGTTGATAGCTTCTTGCTTCTCTCCACTTTCTCGTTTCTGTCCTCCCTGACCTATGGTGTGGTATGGATTTGCTCAGTTTCCGGGGAGGCTTGGACGTCACCAGAGGTCAAACAGGCACTGAGTCGGTCTATACAAATTTCCGGGGCAAGGAGATCATGTTTCATGTGTCTACAAAGCTGCCCTTCACAGAGGGAGATTCCCAGCAGGTATTGGAAGGAGAACTAAGGAGTTCAACAGCATGGCTAAGAGGGGAGGTGTAGGGTCTCTTTAAAGGGGAGAATGCCTGTGTAATGTTGGGACTTACGGCTGGAGTAGTGGTGAAAGTAGTGATGATGGGTTTGGTTGAACAGATGGGTTGGAGATGCTAGAAAGACTGGTGTTTGAGGCCCTGTCATACTGTTCTACTCTCTTTCAGCTGCCTTGTTGCTTTATTTTTTTTTTCTCCTCTCCAGCTTCAGCGGAAGCGTCACATTGGGAATGACATTGTAGCCATCATCTTCCAGGATGAAAGCACGCCTTTTGTTCCTGATATGATTGCTTCTAATTTCCTACATGCTTATGTGGTTGTTCAGCTCACTCATGGCACCACTGGGGACACTCTCTACAAGGTACACAGAGCCAATAGATTCCTCTGTACTGATTTACTGGTACTGATCCTTTAAGTGGAAACCTGTTCTTGGCCCTTTGGGAGAGGTACAGGTGCAGCCAGCTGTCATGCTAACAGCTTTGCCTGCTCTGTTGGTAAACCTGATTAACATTTTCAGTGAAAGGCAATAATTAGATCTATTACCAGCAAACCTAGATATCCAGTACCTGCCACCAGCTCTCCTTCTGCTTCACCCACTCTTTGACCTCTGTCCAGAAGACTCCTTACTGCTATGTTGTTCTCTATTCTATAGGTTTGCAGAGGTCCTCTATGTTTGGTGGGATTTTTAGCAATCTGTGTTCATGTTTGTTTAGTATTCAGATTTCATAAAGATACTGGTAAGCTGGATGGGGCTAGGAGGTGGGGCTGAGAATTAGTAAAATTCTGGAATGCAAGTATTTTACTGAAAGGCGTCCAGGACTGCTTGCTGCCTCCAGCTAGCAAATGTAAGGTTAACGAATAATTTGATCCATTTGCGAAGTATTTACACATGAAACTAGAATGTGCTTGTATGTTTTTCAAAGCAGCGGATGAATTTCTGAAGCTTAAAGGTTGGGCATTGAAGCAGGATGAATTCAGATAAAAAATTTTTGTTTACATCAAAGAGCACAAGGAGCAATTGATGCCATTTTGGGGGATATCTTGCTTGTATTGTGTAAATCAGGTAAAACTCATTGACCTGACTGACAGCCTTATCTGCATTGCTCATGCTGCAGAGCACGGTGGTGAGAGCTTGCACTGCCTGAGACTGTAGGTCAGATACAGCTGGTTGGCATCTGAGCCAGCTATGTCTGCTGTGGGGGATCGCAGAGCTGGTGTCCATCTGGCAGCGAAGAGCTACCTGTTGGGCCTCCAGCTGAAAGAAGCCCTGCTAGAACATGAATTCCCTATCTCCAGCCTTCGGACATAGCCCTTCCTCTGTCACATGACTCTATGGATGTCTATATAACTTTCTGTTCAACTTTCAGTCATGGTTAGAGAGCAGAAAATATATAGAAGCTTGTCTTCTGTGATGGATTTTCCATTGCAGAAACATTTTAATCAAATTGCTATGTCTCATGTTATATAGGAATTCTGATTTGGTGATGATCAGTCCTTATGCCTTGAAGGTCTACATGAACACCAAAAATACAAAAATTAGGACAGGATCCCCATTTCCTCTCCCACCAAAGAGGGTGCTGGGGGTGGAACCACCACTTTCTATTGTTCCCTATACTATGGGCAACCAGATATGTAGTTTGGGAAATCTTTTTTCAATCAATTGTTCCATTTACTTAAGTTTTAGTGCCAAGTGGTTACACTGGAATATTAATGGCATTTATTTCTTTGAATCAATATCTGAAATCAGAAAACTAAAAATGTAAAGTAAGATTTTAACTGGTAGATATCTTTTGGGAGGGAGGGAGATGCCTTGTAATTCGGGGAGCCGGCCTACAATGTGAGAAAACCAAATTAAATCGAGGGCTTCTTCCCTTCTTCCTCTCATTAAACTCATATCTCTTATTGGCTCTGTGACATTTACACAGGAGTGTTATTTCGAGGCAGCTGGTGTTAAGTTTTTCTGACACTTGTTCCCTGTTCTATGAAATGGCAAATAATGGTATTGTTTCATCTCAGACATGACAAAAAAAGCCCCTGTGAAATATTCTTAAACACTGTATGTGTCTGGTTAGATAGCTGCATATAATTATAGGTACGTGCTGTGAAGTACCAAGTGACAGTGTGTAAAAACTGGACTGCGTTACAGTTACCGTTTTTGGCATTGGTATGTCAAGTAGGAGCATGTTAAAAAAAAAAAAAACTAGCATAGATTTCCTTATCTCTTACTGGGAAAGTGCTTTTGTATGCTTACCATCTGTGACTCAGAGAGGCAGTGTCACTGCAATACTCACCTCAGTGTGCAGTGTATCTCCACTGAGGATTCTCTGTCAAAAAAAAAGATCAGTACAACCATATTGACAAAGGTTCTTCTAGTGGAGGTAGATCTTGCAGCTGAATAGAAGCATCTTAATTTGTTTTTGTTCTAAATACACTGGTTATTATTAAAAATATTACTTAAAAATATTTTTTTAAAAAGAAATTGGTTCAATGATTTTGTGTTGTTCTTACTGTGTGGACATTTATGTGACTGAACTTCTGGGAGATAAACCAGCACATGCATTCACCAAGTACAGAAACAGATGGATGCACGGGACAGTATAATGGGTCTTGCTTGGATATGTAAATGATTCGGGAGGGATCAGATGTTCCATAGTAGTTCGTCTCTTCTCCCGGGTAACTAGTGATAGGACAAGAGCCAATGGCCTCAAGTTGCATCAGGGGAGGTTTAGATTAGATATTAGGAAAAATTTCTTTACTGAAAGAGTGGTCCATGAGAAGGACAACAAGGCTAGTGAGGGGTCTAGAGAACAAGCCTTGCAAGGCGCGGCTGAGGGAGCAGGGGCTGTATAGTCTGGAGAAGAGAAGGCTAAGGGGGGATCTTCTCGCTCTCTACAAGTGCCTGAAAGGAGGTTGTAGTGAGGCAGGTGTTGGTCGCTTCTCCCAAGTACCTGGCAATAGGACAAGAGGCGATGGCCTCTAGCTACGTCAGGGGAGGTTTAGATTAGATATTAGGAAAAATTTCTTTACTGAAAGAGTGGTCAGGCATTAGAACAGGCTGCCCAGGGAGGTGGTCGAGTCATCATCTCTGGAGGTGCTTAAAAAAGACGAGTAAATGTGGCACTTCAGGATATGATTTACTAGGAATGGTGGTATTGGGTGGATGGTTGGACTTGAGGATCTTAGACGTCTTTTCCAGCCTATGATTTTATGACTCTGTGATTCTATGATACTTATTTTTTTTTTCCCCTTATATTGTTTCAGGTTTCAGTCACAGCCCGGGATGATGTCCCCTTCTTTGGACCTCCTCTGCCAAATCCAGCCATATTCAGAAAGGTTTGTTTCTCTGGTTCAGTGTTAGATGGCAGGGGGATATAGTAGACACCCTTGTGTTCAGAGTCAGTATTGTCAGTCTGGCTAGGTGACTTTGGAGGTGTAAAGAGTAGTAAGGCAGAGCTTTTCTCATGTGATATCTTTGTTACTGTCTTCATCTCTAGTGTAGTCTTCGTCTTGTCTTGCAGAGTGCAGAGTTCCGTGAATTCCTCCTGGTTAAGCTCATCAATGCTGAGTACAGCTGCTATCGAGCTGAAAAATTTGCTAAGTTAGAGGTGAGTCTATTACCTGGGTGCTTCCATTATAAATTATAAAACTATATTACTGCCAGATTAAGAAAATGCAGTATATTTTTTTACTTTCTTCTAATTTTGTGTTGCTTAAAAAAGAAGGTGAAATGTGGTTATGCTCAGCTATGTGATACTTCCTTTGTATTTCGCAGCAGGCGTGATAGAATATGAACAGGTACATTATAATGTAAAGATCTAATCCTCAAGTAAGAATGGGAATATGATGTATAAATTTTGCTGAAGGAAATTTTGTATTACCTGAAACTCAGTAGTGTCCTACAGGATGTGTACTGATGTCACTGATTTTGGTTTGAGGTACCAAAATTCTGTTCCAGCCTCTGCTGCTTGCCTGATCTAGAAAAAACTGCCCTCAATCCATGCTTCTGTTTCATCACCTGTAGAAAAGTACTGATGTCCTTTATGACTTGCTTTAGAAAGATTTTAAAAGGGCTGGGTATTACTGTAATATATTCCATAACTATACGGCTAAAGCCACTTCATGCTGTTTAAATTAATTTTCATGTTTTTTGGGTTTTTTTGGTTTCGTTTTTAAGGATGTGAGACATTGCAAAGACAGGCAAAAAAAAATCCCCTCTACTCCCAATAATAACTGCGTTTTCATTCCCAATGTTGATGCAGGAAAGAACCCGGAGTGCCCTCTTGGAGAGCCTTTTCGAGGAGCTGCAGCTTCGCAGCCGCAGTATGGTGGGATTGCCCATAGGGGAGGATGACAAGATAGAGAATGGCAGTGGGGGCTTCCTCGAGAATTTCAAGGTGAGCCGTAGTGGATTGACTGATTCCTTACCCCGTTGCTCACACTTTTCTCAAGCTCATTGTGTGTTCCTCCAAGTAATATTGACCCTGCTGATTGGCTGTGCTTAGGGTGAGACAGAAAAAAAGTCTTTCCATCCAGCAGCCTTTCTTTAGAGCATCGTCAACGTGCTTTACCATATCTCTCAAGGAAAGACATTTTTCCCCTTCCTGTGCTCCTTTCTACAGAGCTACAGCGTGATCCAGGGTGGAATTCCATACTGCCCCTGAGAAGTGAAACTCCTTATGCTTCACGCTGATGTCTGCTGTCAGATGGGGTTTCACTCCATGACTTACAGAAAATGGAGTCAGTGTTTGCAAGAGGAGTTCTAATAACTAGCAGCAAGCAGCTTTCAGTTCCTACAGCAGATCTTCTCCAATTCATTTTCATTATAACTGAAAGAGTTGTAAGAGCCACTGCAAGAGTTTCAATGTATCTGTAAATGTAGTGTCTACAAAAACTGTGATGCTTTACTTACCTTCTAAAACCCAAAGTTAATTTACCTTTGTTCAGTGTAGAAACACTTTTTTTCTTTCTTTTTTTTTTAATAAATCAGGTTCAGGTGACAGAACTAACTTTTAAAAGTGATCAAGACTATATGAGAAAGCAAAGTGTTTGTACGAAAAGGCAAACTGAGTTTTGAACTGATTATATACAGAGAATCTTACATCACTTTCCTATCTACTTCCCCGTTCCCAGTTCTGTGGGAAGAGCCTCACCACTTCCTTTGTATAATGTTATCTGTCTGGACAGAGAGATGTATTACAAATAGCATTTCTTCAAATGGCCTCCACCTGCTTTGTATGGTGGGCTGGTTAGGGTTATTAAGGGCTGTGAAACTGATCCATTCACATACAGGTCTGGTAGCTATCTGCGTAGCTTTGGTCTGAGCTGGGATGTTTTGGTGAGGTGTATTTTTACATACAACCAGTCAACTCTGCCTTTGCTGCTAACCAGGATTTTCATACCCATCCAGGTCTTACACTAATTATCCCAAAATGTCCTTTTCTGACTTCTATCAGATGCTGTGATTTGCACATTACGTACGCAGATAACCTTTGTAAAAGGCTGAGAAAACTCAGAAAATGGCTTTTTCAAATGCTGCAGATTTTGATATGACTGCTTTGCCCTTGGAACCAGCACTCACATTCATGCAAGACTGAACCTTACAGTCTCAAATAGGAGTTTGATTTTGTGTTTTGTAGCCTGTACTGGGTAGGACTGCTCCAGATGATGCTGTCTTATCCAGTGTGCTGAGATGCTGGTAGGTAATCTCTATTTATTGCAACAAGACAAGGGACGTGAGAGTAGAGAATATCCTCGAGGAAGGGTTCTTCCCTGGGAGTGAGCTACATGAATCAGCGAGGACCAAAAATGGGTGATCTCTAAGATGCTGCCTTCTAGGAGTTAGGATTTCTGTGGTTCTGGTGTTGGTCTGTCACAACTTTCCACCCGATCTGTGGTGCTTTTCGTGCTGCCCTACTGTGTGCATGTCTATATGTGTATCTGCGTTTGTCTGTTTCCCTGCCTCCTTTCTGTTCAGCGGGTGATCAGAGGCCGCAGCCAGAGCCTGGATACCATGGGGATATCCATGAGAAAGCAGCAGCCAGCCACCCTGCCCAGCCGCCCAACTACACCTGGCCTTGCCCTCAGCCAGAGTGTCGCCGAGGGCCCTAAGGCCATTGCTGCGGTAAGGTATTAGGGTGGGCTGTAAGAAGAAACCCGGCATACCTTTGTGACCCACCCATACATTTTGTTTCTCTTCCCCTATTAGTTTTTCCTCTTGTCCTTTGTGAATCTCTTTTTGTTGTATCATCCCATTTCACAAGTGGTGACAGCATGTGTTGCAGTCTGTTTTGTCTGTGCCTATCTCTAGCCCCAGTTCATCTGTAAATTAGAGCTGAGATTGATGCAGACTGGGAGAAGAAAGCCAAACATGATTCTACATCAGACATCTATCTCTGCTATCCTGGACTAGATCCTGTACGTTGCCATACCTTAAAGAAGTGCATGCGCTGTGGTTTGACCGGAATGATACTGTATTGTCATATGGCAAGAGCTGAGAACATGAGGACACTAGATCTGTTCCATTTTCTTCAATTTCACCAATCAGATGATTTCCTGTAATATAAACAGATGCACAATGTTTATTCAAGGTGCTGTTTTGCTGTAAATAGAATTTGCAGTAGAATTAGTAAAGTTCGGGGTGAGGAAAAAAGTGAATATTTCTAGTCGCTATCAAAGCATTTCTTATTTGATAGGGATACTAAATGTCAGTGATCAGTGTGAGCATAATAAATCCATGACAGATGTTTCCAGAAAAGGATCCATGTTTCTGATGTTGGAAATATGGTTACCTTGGCCGAAGTGCATCCAGCTGATTGTGGTCTCTGTGCTAGTGATGTCAATACAGGCAAACTACAAAAGCATCTCTGAGTAAGCCAAGAAGGTGCCTGTCAGTGTGGAATTTTCTTGGTGACAGTTTACTCAGTTGTATGTGTTCTTTATGTCAGCACAACAAAGTCACAGAAAAGTAATGACTTGGGTTTGCTGCCTACTTCTCTACTTCTAGTTTCTCTGCCTTTCTGATTCTGCCTCTCCTTCTCTCATGATGTGGGGATACCGCCTTTCCCGAGCCTCTCTCTCTGTATACTGGCTGTGTATCTTGTACTGCCTTTGTTTCTATATCTCTCTGTCTCTTTCTCCTACCGCCTTTGTAAGCCCTAGCTTCTCTCACTGACAGGAAGTACTCCTTGCGCTGGTGGAGCTGGGCCGTGCTATTGTACTGCAGGGTGAAGGAGAGGATCTGGATCCACATTGCAAACTCCCTCTCCCGTGCTTCCAGTTCTCCATTTTTTTCTGTCTTGTTCCCCTCCCTGCTTTCTGTCACACTCTCCTTTTTTCTAGTCTTTTGCCTTGCCTGGTAGGAGCCCATCACGTACTCGAGCCAGCCGCTTCCATGGGCGACGGAGTAGTGCCATTGGCATTGAGAACATACAGGAGGAAAAGAGGTATGAGCCGTGGGAAGATGAGGCAAAGAAAAAACTAGGAGGAGATGAGAAAAGGGAGATAGAAAAGCACATGTAAGGACATAAAGGGAACAGACAGGAATGAGAACTGAAGTGGACGTGGTTGGAATGGGAAGAAAAGCCTGATTATTTGCTAATGGAGAAACAGACAAATGACAGAAACAAACAAAATAAAGAAGGACGTGGAAGTGGGGAGAATCAGTCTGAGGAAGAAGGGAGATGGGTGGAGGAAATGAGTGAGATTGCTTTCAACCATTTTGTGGAACGATCCAGGGCACTTGGTTCTCCTGTTCTGTATTTGCCACTTTTGGAGAAGAGTCAGATGAAGGGCTTTTACTTGGGAAGGGGGAATTGGGTGCTTGATTGTTTGTTTTCATGTTAAAAAGTTCAAATAGACAAAACTTCTGATGTCTTAAAAAAAGGATTTTTTTGAAAAAAGCTTTAAGTCAAAAGGACTGGTGTTTAAGTCAGATGGTCTGAGAAATAATTATAATTAAGGGGTAGCATACAGGTTTAAGGAGTGGTTTGGCATATTTAACAGAATTATAACCATTCAGAAGTTCTCTACTGGTCATGAGAGATTATTTAGTTAAACAAATAAATTTGTCTCAGCTAGAGCTGAGACACCTTTTTAACATTATACAGAATCTCATAAGTCACATGGGTGCTCTGCATGTAATACACAGTTTTCCCAGTTCCAAGGAACAGCTTAAAGACTCAGTGTAAAAGGGGAAAAGCCATCTTTAATGTGGAAACTAGTGATTTCACAACAGGTAGAATTATTACGTTTTCCCTTCTTTTTCCAGTTATTCTCTTGGACCTTTCCTTAATGAGGTGGCTGTGACCTAATCTGAATAAAAATAGTATAGAACTTTCTTGATAAAAAGAAAATTTTGAGACAACTTCCCTGTAACAGTCTAAGCCAACAAAGTAGCTGCAGCTCCTCACTGCTTTAGTTTTGTACCTTACATGGCTGTGTCCCTCGGTCCATTACTTTGTGTACAACATCCTTCACTATCCCCTTAAAAGATCTGTACCAGTTTGCTACACCAAGGAAAAATTGTGGAATTTCTTTTTTTTCTGCTTGTTCTATGAGGGAATTGGTAAGATATTGGATTTATTTAGATTTCCTGTTGCTTATTTGTAATCTTAGACATGAGGAACAGTAAGTCTTGTCTTGTGTTTTGTGAAAGTCTTTATGGGTGATTCTTGAAGCTGTACTTTCACTACAAACTGGTCTGTTCTAATAGTTCATTGCTACTGAAAAGCAGATATCATGCTTTCCCTCTCCAAGCGTCTCTTTCAGTTACCCAGTCCTATCCTGTTCCTTGTGATGGCTCAGATGCCTATAGTAGACCCTTCATGGAACTGATTCAGCCCGTTAATTTAACAGGAAAAGTACCTATCAACTTTATTTCATTGGATTAATTGTCTGCCAGGTTCTGCCATGAACTGGCTCATGGAGAAGTCTGATGGGTACCAGGACTGATGGAAAGCACACTCGGCAAGAGTGGAGGAGGCTGGAGCAGGCTCTCTCTCTGGCAACAATGAGCTCAACATACTGTGTGTGACTTCACCCTGAAGCTGCAGTTTAATGATATGCAGGCTTTGGTGACAGAGCTGACCCAGTCAATCCCGCTTGTTTGTGTCATGTGTCGTACAAGTTTCAGGGTTGTTTTAGTTCCAGGATTGTTTTTTGTCAGGATAATTTCCAGTCTCGCAAACAGTTGTATTAACACAAGTGAGGGCATGAGGAACTGTGACGTAAGGGTACAGGTAGGATCAACTCACCAAGAGAGCAAAGGAGGAACTTTGTGAACTCAATCACTGAAGCCACAAAAAAATGCCAGCAAAAACCTGAGTTTTCCAATCCTTAATTAAACATACCCTGCTTCTCGGTTACGTAGCTTTCTTCAGAAGTATCTTGACAAGTGCTAGTAGCAATAAAACTATTGTGTAACCATACTGAAACAGGGAAATTTGATGAATCCTTTTTCTTTATGCAATAAATATATGAGCTTTCTAATCAATCCTAGAGCTTCTTAAGACCAGTGAAATGGGGACGGTAGAAGAAAAAGTTGAAGAATTAAAGAATACCAAAATTAATTTAGACTTTTATATCAATTCAAAAGGAGCTTAAAGTTGGCTGTTTCTAATATATTGCCCTCAACAGGTCACATCTAAGGAGTCTGCCCTTTTCAACACAGCTGCATTTGCTTCCCTTTCATGTGTACATGAGAGATCCACCTTTGTATTGTGCCTTGTAAGGAAGTATTAGTATAGATAGTGGTTAACTCTGGCTCTGGGCTATAGCTGGTTTCTCTTTTGTCTCAGCAGAGACACTGCAGAGAGGATACAGAAGGTGCTGGACAGCCCAGGAACTTTCTTTGACCTGAAGTCTGATGGATCATCCAGTCCCAGCTCCCCAGAGTTCCCCAGCAGGAAGAGCAAGTGAGTTGAAAATAATTTTAATATTTGAAAGATACTCACTATGTCTGGCATTGGCTTAAGCGTCGTGCATGTCTTGCTCTATTGGAGGCTTTACTGAGATTGTCCACGAGGCATTGCAGCAATCTTAAAAGTTGAATGTCTGGCTGTGGCACAGTAATTGAGAAGCATGTAAGGAAGGAACTCGGGTTTCTTAAACAGCCAGTGAAGAAAGACTGGACCACTTAAAGGTGATTTTGGCTGTATCTTTACTGTAATGTTAGCTTGTATCCAGCAGGATATGCAAAGCCCTAGCTGTCCAATTATCCATGCTTATTCACGTATATGTTTCCTCTATGGTTTGCTCTGGAGCGATTTTGGAGCTTCAGGAGAAGCTCGGACAGGGGTATGTTGGGATGTTGGGCTGTATCCAAGTTTTTCCCCTTTAAGCAGGATTCGTGCTGCTGCTCCCAAACAGTGTGAACTAGCCTGTCTTCAGTCCTCCCAAAGTGTTACAGCAGTCTCATGTGTTGCACCTGTGTTTCATGGCTAAAGCACACCATACTACACTGAGTATTCTCCAGCAAAACACTTCATGCAGTGGTCTGCAAAATAGTTCTCCAGTTTCTAGTCATCAAAGACTGGAAAAATGCACTTTCCTGGTAGTGCAGCTTTGATGTTGCTAAGCTGTATTATGCTGGGATCGTTCAGGACTTCACGGAAACCACACTTTTACATTTCCAAGACTCCAGAGCAGCCTGTCTGTAAATCCAAGGCTGCAGCTGACTTTCTGGAACAGCTTGCCGCACCTGATTTTTTTCATGAGAACTTGTATGAGACCTGTGGCAAAAGGGCCACTGAGTACTTTGCAGTAGGGGGACTACGAAGGACTGGGGCTGCTCTAAGAAAATTTTAGGAGGTGCCCTCAAGCCAAGCCTCTATGGTTGTAGTTGCTCCAGGTGCCAAGTCTGAAAAGGAAGGGCCTTCCAACTAGACCCAATGCTCTCTAATCCTTAGAGGCTGGTGTCTGTCTGCAGTTGCTCAGCTACCCAGTTTTGTGCTGTAGGACTGCCCACAATTTTCTCACAGCCAAAGGTGCAGAGTTCTGGTAAGTATAGTTTTGTGATACTAGTTTTTGGGTTGGGTGGGTGACCAAATTTTGGTGGGGAGAAGGATGGGAGCACGGCTAGGAGGTGCAGACCGATTTAAGATGATAGCTCTGGCTGCCAAGGACAAGAGAGAATGCAGGACATGGAATCGTTGACTGCTCAGCAACCCCCATCTTCTAGTATTACCATATCATTCCACCTCCCCTTCCTCATCCTGCCTGGGACCTTGTTAGTGAACTAGAAGTTCCTAGCTAGGCACATGTGAGCAACTGTTTCTCTGATTAGGTAGGTGAAAGTAACTTTGCATAATCAGCAAGAATTCTGCCTAGTAAGAAAACATCACATAGCTTGGCTAGTCCTGGTTACCCTATTCTAGAATGTGTGCATGTCTTGGGGGGGAAAAAAGATGCAGCTTTCTTTCTCAACCTCCATGCTCCATTCATCAGCTGAGGAGGTAAGCCAGCTGTAACGGCTGTTTCAAATTGATACCACATGCTTTCAGACAACAAACATAGCATGGGATTTCACTAACAATACTTGCATGAATATTGTTTATGTACAAGGCATGACCTGTATGATTTGGCAGTCTGTGTGCTTCTGTCCCCAGGATTCTCTCTATGCATCTTTTTCCAGCCATGGACTCAAAACCACTTGTATGATCACCAGAAAAGTCTTTTCACAATTGTGGTGGTTTAGCCCATTGCTGGGCAGTTTGTTTACAAGGTGAGGTGTAGCATGGAGTTTTGAACAATTGGTGATTAGCCAGAGTTAGAGTTGTGATTTCAGAGTTAGGGACCAGCCCACATACAGTCATACCTTCTGCATCATATCTGGGACAGGGAATCAAGGACAGGTTATTCTGCCATGTAAAGCACACCATTTTCACCAGGACAGTATTAGCACAGTATTGCAGGAACAGGCTGGGACTGTAATTCTAACAGTCTGTCTCAGAGACAGTTATGCTAAAGTTCTTCTGAAATAGTCTGTTTATTGTTCATTAATTGTGGAGCCACAAATCGGGATCATGACATACATAGGCATATTTCCAATGCAAAAAGAGTTCCAGCCGGTTCTAGAGTGATTTACGCCGCCCGTATTAAAAATGTTATCCCTGGTAGTATGTCGTTAATCCACTCCTGGTTCTCTCCAAGGAGTAGTGTCACAGGAAATTTCTCTATCGGAAATATGTCCAGCATGTTGCTGCTGGTCTTAAATAATCATTTCAGATTCCAGACTTGAATGATCAAGCTCTTCATCTACGTTCTACTAAAACCAACCTGGAAATAAATGCAAAGGGAGCACCTAAATAATAGCTACATTTTTTTACAGTGCAGACAAACCAGCACTTCCTTTCTGTCCTTGCATGCTGATTTCCAACACAGCCTTCTGCAGTGATCAGCCTGCAGTCCATGAAACCGCGTTGTTCACTTGGGCTAACAGTGTCTTCTCTCCCACACACGGTGACAGTTGTCCTTAGTTTTTCTGCTCCACTGTCCAAGTAGCCTTCCAAATAATCCTTCTTCCCGAGGGACAGACTCTAAAGAATGAACCCAGCCTAAGTAACCAGGTAGCAAAACTCCTCAGGCTCCGACAGCTTTCTGGGTTGCATCTGAAAAGTCAAGCACTGTACTCTATGTCCAAATCCTAGGAAAAGTACATGGGTTTTCTGTGTGTGTGTTTTCCGTCCTCAGACACATCTGAGTGGGGACATCAAGCCAATCAGGAGTGGACCGGATGCTACTCAGTCATTGGTTACCTCACTGAAGATACTGGCAAGCCTTTTGGGGTGAAATTAGAGTCCTGGCTAAGAGGAGCATGAACTTAGAGGACCTCAAGAACTGTGGAGAGACCGAGTGGCACCAAGTGATGCTCCACTGGCAGTTCATGGAGCAGAAATCCTGGGAAAGGGAGATGGACGGATTGCTCCTATTGGAGCATTTGGGCTCTATGCCCCTCCCATTGCCCAGTCAGCAGCCGCTGAACCAGCCTCAATGGTGGGGAAAGGAGGCAGTACTGAGTGCCTCCCCTCCTCTTCCTCTTCCCCTCCATTCCGATGCCTGAGAAGAGAACAGCTTGGCCCGCAGAAGGCAAGGGCAGAAGAACATGCTTCCACCTCTGTCTCTAGTGCCTTTGGATGACATAGGTCAGGAAATGCAGTGCAGAGAATGAGGATGGAGAAACGTGCTGAGGAAGGATGCTGAGAAGGAGATACTTTGTGGAAATCTAGGTCCCAGCTCACTTAAATTCATGTTATTGATTTGCTCTGCCAAGGGAGAAGCATGTTGGCCTTCATTTCCTCCAAAACATATTTCCTGATCTCCTGAGGAAATATCTTTGGCCTATATTGGCCCTGTCTTTACTGTTCTCCCTTTTGCATGCTGGCATGTAATATGCCTGGGACTTTAGGTTTCATTACTGCTTGTAGGTCAAGACTGGCCACATTTTGCAGTGTTTCTGAAGGAATAAATATATTTAGTATGTTAATGGTGTCTTATCTTTCTTGCCTCTCTTAGATTTTTTGGGTTTCTTAACATCTTTAAGCACTTCATCTGTCTCTTATTGGCTGGTCTCTTGTGCAGGCAGTATTTCACCGTAAATGTTAGGCTTACATGCACAGTGCACCTTACGCCATGGAAGCATATCAGCCTCATGGACTGCTCTTTCTCCTAGATGGCTGCAAGCAGTGGATCCCAAATCTGAGCTGGGAGAAGCTGACAGATTCTTGACAGATACAAAACATGCACCAGGCTACCTCAGTGTCCATGACATTTGAGAGAGTGGTGGTCCAGTGATCCAATACAGTTTGCTTTGAATGTTCCCTTTGTAATGACCTTGTGGGAGCTAAGAATTCAGTGGGATGGACCTACAGGAGCCAGTGTACTGGCAACTGGGCACATGCCAAATCACCAGGGTGGGCATCCTGACCTAGGTATGTTCCTATCTGTAAGCAGGAGGAGGGTTCTGACCTGTCTGTGCAAGAGCTTGGCACTTGATCCTAATAGTTTGACACTGAGACATCCTAAAATAATGCAAATCTCAGTAATTTGTTTCTACCTTCCCACCGCTTCCTTAAACTTTTGTAGTTAACCATCCTGTAATACTGGTTAATGTCTATATGCTTTCCTGACTCCTGTTACAACTGTCCAGAAACACAGAGGTGACAGTTTATAAGCTCTATGACATTAAAAATGTGCTTTTATAGTCCCCTTGTACTCTTTGGAATTTCACGTAAGACCAAACGTGAGAGGCTGAGAGTGGCTGTGGAAATGCATGGCCTAGGCTGGGTAGTGCCTTCCCTTTATACTCAGTTTAACACCTCATCATGTTGTGTTTAGGCTCCTAAAATCTCTGATCTCCAAAGTGAAGGCATCTGTTGAATTTAATGAATGTCTAGAAGTAAGCAGTGCTTAAATGCAGGTGGTTTGACTCGCTCTGCTTTTAAGGCGCTTAGGTCTGTGACTTCAAAATTCAGTTAGTCTTGTCCTTTTGTACAGTTATCGAGAATGGAAAGAGGAAGTGGTGTTTCTGCTAGATGAAGTAGCAACTAGAAATAAAGGAATGCAAGCCAGTTCACCTGAATTCTGTTCCTATGTGGAAAAAACAGCTGTGGATGAATGGTTTCTGCTTACTCTTTCTGACTGCTGTGTAATAAAGCTATGTCCAAGACTGTGTGTAACGATAAGCATGATGATGTTGAATGCTTGCATTTCACAGAATGCTCAGGAGTCAGACTTCAGGATACTGTGTGATGCAGCCATTCTCACGTTCTTCATCCAGCGTAAGCAGTTGTTGTAGTGGTTTGAGGGAAAATGAAACAACCGAAGAAGAGGAGAATGACAGGGTGGGTGTATGATCGCTAACAAATAGGTTTCCTCCCTTATTTTACCAAGTGCGTTATTAAAACACGTCTTCTTTGCCCTCTCCAGGAGCTGATGTGCTCTCTTGAGGGTACTCCAAAACAGGATTCAGTGGTTCAGAGTATGTGGCTGGATGACAGTGACTGCACACCCAGTTTTTCCAGCTCATCAGGTAAAAAAGAAAGAAAACCAGAAAAAATCCTCTGTGTATGCTTCTGGAAGCATACATGAGGTTGAGCCCCATTCATTTGGCAAAATCTTTTGTATAGCTATGCTTAAGATTTGAGAAGCATGAGTAGATGATAGGCCCAGAGAAATGGGGAGAGAAGCTAGCATGCAAGCTGTAATGGGGAGAGAATGGGACGGGGAAGTGTTTCAGTAGCGTGAGTAAGTAGTGTTGTACACACTGCAAGAAGGAGTTACAGTAGATTGCAAAGAGTTAATGTGTTTCTGTGCTTTTGTGGAGAGCATGTATCTAAATGGTTGCTTTTCTGAATGCAGTGCCCCTTTATAAACTGGATAGTTTGGATATGGGAATTACAGGAACGGTGCTTCCTGAGCAAAGCGGTATGCTCCTGAGAAGGTGGGTAACCAGGGAGCTAACCTGCACTGAGCTTTTTCACTGCCAGCGCTGGGCTCTTAGTGTAGTACTTGACTGAAGTTGTAGCGGTTGATTAAAGTCAGCTTGGATCCATTCACAGTGCAGAGATGATTATTGTTGTTGTAAGTTCTCTTTAGTCCCGCGGCAGGCAGAACTATTGCAGTATCTGTTGCTGGGGTTGTGCCAGGTACCCTGATCTCAGACACTGTTTGCAGTTGTGTTTCACTTTTTGTTAAAATGAACCATTTTGAATTAAAGTGTTTCTTGTTGAGCATCAGCCTAAAGCTCAAATTATGGAAAATTTAAATCGGTTTGAGTCTGGTTTTGAGAATGAGGCTGAAGGGACTGTGCAAGATTTTGGGAAAGTATGATTGAAAAGACTAAGTTTTCAAGATTGGGAAGTCATTAGAAACTGTGGAAGGCAAAAATTAACATTTGCTGCTAAAAGATTCTGGAATGGGAGCAGGTTGAGATGATAAGAGATACTAGGGATTATGTGGATGGCAAGGAAGAGAGGTGGTTGGAAGGAACAGTGAAATCTTTATAGGAATTGTGTGAAAAGGGATTGTTGAAAAAGATTACAAGGGTCAGAAAGTAAAGCAAATTTACTTTGAAGACGCATTTAGGTGTCTCAATCTCTGCAGCAGCCCTGTCTGAGATATCAAGAGGGGCCATCAGTTCCCTGCTTAAAGTTGACTGTATCTTAGCAACAGCAATGAAGATGTGATACTGTGAGATGTTCTGCAGAGACCTCTGTTCTGTGAGATGTTCTTGGAAGATTTCTCCACTTCTGCAGAACAACTCACAGCATGAGTGCTTGTATACCTAGTTGGGAATGAGCTTCAGTAGATCCTTGTGTTGAAGGCTAGGAAGAAAGAGTTCAGTGTCATCAGCTCAGAGCAAGTGATAAATAAATACTGTAAGGCCAGGAGGCCCAGCACCATGAAAACGTCTCATTCTGAAGGGATCTGGAAATGACACCATAAAGGCAATAGCTGCTTTGTGCCTGGTGGTGTGGGGGTTTTCACTGTATCACCACAGCACAGCATTGTCCAGGCTACCATTTCCACAGGTCTGGGATTATCCTGAGCAGGCCACAGCTGCCCTCACAGATGTTTGAGCTTTATTGACTCCTGTTGCCTTTGTGGCACTGCTCTTGAGACCAGCAGGTATGAAAGATGGTTCCTTGTCAAAGTGAACGGACAGCTTCTGTTTACTTGTGATGAGAAATACTAATGGGAACAGAAAATTAGTGTAAATGCAAACTAGTTTGTTTTGCTTGAGTGTCAGAAATTGTCTATTGTCATCAAGTAAAAGGTTTCACGTTTCTTTTGACCTTGTAGGTAATTGCAGTTCCCCTTGCCCTCCATTTCTCTGGAACACTGCCAGGCACAGACATAACGCAGTGCTGTTTTTAACAGTGCTGTTACGCCTCCTCCGCCATGGCCCATAGTTTAATCCTATGGTGATCTTTCTACAAATACACTTATGACTCCCATCTACCTGCATCACGTAAAGCCCAGTGGAAGTGATCCACTATAAACTTTTATTATATTGGCTAGAGTATTCTCTCCTTTTACCTCTTTACTCACTTGTGCCACATTTTCTCTCCTGCATTCTTTTTCTTGCCAGAAAATCCCACTGGATCCTAGAGCTGTAGCTGAGCTAGGAAAGTTCAGCTCCAGATCCAAGTGCTGGGTTGATAGCACAGGCCCAACTGGCTCTGAGTTCCCAGCTTGCCACCTTGGGGAAAAGCTGCTGCCTCAATATACACTCCAGCAGAAGAGTGCTAGGTTGTTCAACCTAGCTGTTCCCCTTTTGTTATGGGTATTGGAAGCAGAGATGGTTTCCAGTGGCCTTTGCTTCTTTTCCCAAGTAGTTTCCCCATCTGCTGACTCCTTATTGTCTCACAGATCATTAATATACATCACTGACACTAACGGTTACAGAGAATGTGATGTAAAGTTCAACGTAATTTTAGGTTTTATGCTCTCCGTTGTCAGTAGCAGAGATCTGATACGGCGACACTGCAAAACTTTCACTGTGGTTTCTCAGTACCTTGGCATGGTAAGACAGCTGCACCCTGGCTGTACCATATCTACTCTTACGTCTTCAGTGCAGAGATTAAAAAAAAAGTTCATAAAGGTACACCGACAAACATGCAAACTTGTGTATGGACTTCTGATTTATGCCAGGAGAGCCATGTTTAAAAGGGCCAAACATCGTGGATACTTTTCTGACTGGTTGAAATCAACTCGCCTGATCAGGAGACTGTAGAGATGTAGTCTTGAGTGCCACTGCTGATGGCAGTAAGAAAGCTTGATGATGTCACCATCGACTCCATTTAGAATGTGTTCATGGTAATAGATGAAGAGGCAGAGAGGAAGGAAGTGAAAGGTTACTTGTGTGTGGCAGGTGTATGAGGTAGCTGAGTTAGGCATGCATTTTTCTAAGCACAATTTTTTAGGAATTTCAAAGTTTTTGAAATTTGATTTTCCAGAAATTCGGACAGTTCTTGAGCCAGGAAAATATGGGATTAAAAGCAATTTGTTGTGCTAAAAATTTAGGAAAAACAACAGGGATGATATATTTATTTTGATTTTTGTAAATACTAAAAAAGTTTTCTATTTATGTACTACAGCCAGTCCTGATAGAAGACTAATTACCAAAAGATTGTGTGGCAATACATGTTCATATTCCTAGACAAAATTACATTTAAATTAACATTGATAATTTGGGTTTATCTATGCATCAGGTAACAACTGTAATAAACCAAGCATAATCAAGTGAAGAAATGCCAGAGCTAAGCTAAACTGAAAGCAACTTGGGACACAGAGAGGCATCCAGGCATTGTAGTTTTGCCCTTTAGGTAGCTATACAATAACAGTCACAGTTAATGTACTGTGTAAAGTCAGACCAAACTGATTTTTTTTATGAAGAAACCTGAGACATTTTGGATGCCCACTGTAAGTCTGGATTTTACACTGAATGATCCTAGAATTCCTAATCCATGTACACATTCTTGGATTCTCCAATTTGCCATTCAGATTGAGAGAGCAAAGTTACAGAAAAAAAGAAAAAAAAATGGCAGCAGTCTGTGGTCATTATGCTACCAGAGCTAGATAAAGACGTAGAGAACTGCAATTGCCAAAACTTTTATTTTCTGAGTTGGTGTTAAAGTACCAACATGTCTCATATACTAGGGCATATCAAATGAGGCAGAGGTCAGGATATAAATTCAGCTATGACCCTCCTTAACATTTTCTTTAAGACACTTCTAGGTTATGTAATATGCATAGTTATTTTAGATGTGTTTTTATTCAGTTGCTCAGTCTATTAGTCACTACGTACAAACATACATCATAATTAAATTTCAAAGTACCAGAGCTAGGATGTACAAAATGGATAAGAACCCTGGTACTGCAAATTCCTGTCGTTTAAAGCCACAGTTTAGCGACAAATAGCAGTGATTTACCAGTTTTGTTTTTAAACCTCAAGAGTTTTAAATTACATCATGAAACTTGGAAAGGGGATAGTCTACCTTTGAAAAACTGCTGAAACACAGTTACATCTCATCTGTTCCCTAGAAGGTATTGGTATGATCACATATAGTTCAAATAGAAAAATATGCTCCTGTGGAAAGCATCTTGGCTTACCATCTTACTGCAGGAATCCCTCATTAGCTGAATTTAAGGCCTTCTTAACTCTCCTAATTGAATGATGTATGCCATCAAAGTAATTCATATGTTCCTTCTCCGCTCTTAGCACATTCCACACTGACACCAACTCTTTAATTCAAACTCCTTCCATTTTCCTCAGATTCAAAGAAAAGAGTTGTAGTACAGATTTACTGTTGCAATACAGTTATGCATAAACTCCCAGAAACTACACTATTTATGAAATGACATTTAATAATTTTAAACCATCCTTAGTACATAGGATGGAGGGTCACCTAAGGATGAATTAGAATGGTATAAGAAAGAGGGCTGTTATGTTAAAGACATCATACTCATTTCTTGTTAAATATGTATGGTGAATATAAGATCAGTAAAGAAAGCAAAAGAATATTTTAAGTTTGTGAATTTTGCAAAATATTTCATCCCTGTTTTTGCCATGGTATTGATACGAGACAATAGATAAATTCCTTAAACCCTGAGGTCAGATGTGGGAATCGCAAGTGAGGGGGCAGAGGGAGAAGAAGGGAGAGAAACGCGGTGAGAGTGTAAGAGTAGACTCTGCTTCACAAAGTGTATTCTTAAGGATAAGGCATTCGGGTTGCACAGATGTATTCAGTAATGGCATTTCTTAGCTTGGCTGTGTGATGCTGTCACCTATTGGAACCTGCTGTATTATTTTAAACTATTTTTTGTAAATTGAAAACGGGACTGATTGAAACAGTTGGGAAGATTGGAGAATGCCTTTATTACTCATTGGATAGCTATAGACATAGCTTCTTTAGGCAAGACGCTATAGCCAGAACAGCAGTGGCATTGAAACACAGTCTGGAATTAGTGGCCAATGATTTTTTTGAATGAAGGGAAAGCCAGGTAGTCACTTTCCTCATGTTTCAAGCTGGAATGAGAAGTAGGTCATGGTAACATTGGTCAAGTTGGGTGTAGATACATTCTTTTTGCTTTTACCTGTGGATGAGCCACAGATGTGTGAAAAGTTTGGGTTAAAACTAGCTACGTGTGCAGCTCCTGGGATACCCTCTTGATTATTTCTTTATTGTTCTGTGCTTGGTTCCCTTCTAGGAAGCAGGTTGCTTCCTTCCAGCAGTGTTGCTGGCTCCACTGGAAAAGGAAAAGGCAGCAAAGCAGATGCTCAGCACCATAATCCAGTAAGTGCTTTAATAAAATGTTCCCTTCTCACTTGCACAGATAAGGATGGGAGAAAAGAGAGACTTAATTGAGGAGGCTTTGCTTGCTGAGGGTTGAAAGGACAGTAAGAAGGTGCTTGCAGGGAAACGTTAAAGAACTGCCTTGTTCTGCAGGCCTCCATTTTGTGCTGCGTGTGAGGTTGCCACTGCAGGACTGTTGGTGCGCACTGGCTGAGGAGCACAGGTAATGGACACCATAGGTGCATCAGGGTGGAGGCAGGCCCTTGGGCCATCCTTGGCCCCACTGAAAGAGCGCAGCAAGTATTGTATGGCTTCACAGTAAACAGAGTTAATCTTGTGCCTTCTTCCCCAAATGATCTGCCATGGCCAGCTGACGGTCCTGTTTAACCTACCTATGATCTGCTTTTCTTGGTTGCCTACTCCCTCTCAGTGAACAGCATTTCCTACTGAGACCCCTCTCTGTGCCCTAATTCATGCTCAGTTTTATTCTCTTTTTCTTTTGTTGTTCGGTTTCCTTTGCTCAGATGCCATATAGCTTTCTCTGCACCTATCCTCTCCATCCTATGGTTTCATTATTTTACTGAACCACTTTCTTTTGCTGATTTTGTGACTTTGTGCCTGTCTCTACACTTGCTTGTTTGCTTTCAGCCTAGCATTGGTGGGACCTACTTCCCCATGCCAGTTTCACAGCTTTTCCAGACATGGCAAGTGGGGCTGGATCTCCTGGTGAGGTCTGTAATAGAGCAAAGGGGAACACAACTCCACGTTTGTTACCTGGAGTTCAGAGTCCAGTTTTTCCTGTGTCGCTGAGAGCCTCTCTTTTGGCTCAAAGTCCCTCTCCTAGCCCAGTATCTTCTCAGGCTTGACAGCTAAAGAGCATGCTGCCTTGGAAGTGATGTGAGGCTCTCAGGAACTAGTTTGGTATATAACTAAGCAAAAGAGGTATCATCTTTATGGAAGAAAATTATTCTAGCTATTCCTAAATAGCTGACAGTTCTTATTGCTGCTTAGCATCTACCCTTGTGCCTGGTAAAAAGCCACAGCAGTTTAGATCCTCAGTGTTTTTTCAAGTAATGCTCCACTTTTAGCTGCCTTGCCACCTGGTGGCAGTCGGAGCAGTCACACAGTTCAAGTCCATGTAGTGGTGGCCAGTGGTGTCGCAGCAGACTGACATTTACAGACAGATCAGAAAGCGAAGCCAGGTAACGAAGCTGTTACTCAGCGCAGTCTACTTCAGTGCACGCTAAGCCCAAGATAAGTCCTGAGAATGACAGTATAGCTGCCAGCCACTGTTTTCTAGGTTGATCACCAGAGTGTCTGCCAAGAGATTGTGCTTACAATAAGGCCTCCATAAAGCAGGAGTAAGGTTGTCTAAACAAGACATAGAACTTCCTCAAAGGTCTGCTCCAGAACAGGCAACTCTGCTCAAAGTAGCTATACAGTCAGAATTGCAAGAACATCCATACTCACTGACACAAATGCAAAGGCTGTAACCACTTACTAGTGGTCATCACAGGCAATAAACGATGTAAGGAAAATCCAGAGTTTGGATTTTCCTTATCTCAGCAGTGTTTAAGTACTATTTTAGTACCTAAGGCTTTGAGCATTTCATTTCCACTGAGTTCAAGTGGGTTTAAGGACCTTTACGATAATTTTGGGAAATACACAGCAGTCTGTAAGATCCATCTCATTTGGTCCATCTGTCACATCAACAACATTGTCACAAAGGCCATTTTATTCGTCAAGCTGGTTCAAAGGACAAAGTTTCATGAGACCCTGGCCTTCACCGTGAGATTATTTCAACATGCTCCCGGCATTCTCCCCACCTTCCCACCAGAGTTCATTACCTCCCATTTTGCTCATTTCTGAGACAGCATTGCCTATGGCAGTGGCCCCAGCTCACTGGGGTGATCTGGCTTAAAGTGATGTTTCAGTCATTCCATGTTTATCACAATCTTAGAATTGCTTTGATAGCACAAACTGGAGACTAGTAAATTTCAGGGGGGATATGGTAAAAAGTTTCTTTAACATGACATGAGTCAAGGGACTCAAAGAAACCTATGGCATTCACATACATGGTAATTTCCCTGTCATTCTAACTCCTAAATGAACGTAGCCTCTTATATCTCACAAAGATTTCCTTAATTCCAGGCTGGATTTGCCCAAAGACTAATAGGTGCACTGGTGGAAAGGACGAAAGAGTTCTCAAATTTTAGAATATTTCCTGAAGAGCTGGAGGAGGTGTAAGAAGGAGAAATTGTGGATGGGGGAACAAATGCTACTCCCACAACACTTACAGCTGTAAGAACATGAAGGATACAGATTTTTTTTCTGATGCTTTGTTCCAGGATTTGCTGTTCAAGTGAACAAGCACAAATATGCTTTACCTTAAAATTCAGAAAGAGACAAAAAACAGAATTCCAGCTGCTGCTAGTTCTTCTGCTTCTGTCAGTGATGCATCAGAGACAGCCAGGAATCACTGAAAAATCAAGCCTTGTACAAATCAAATTGTGTGTTATTCCAGTTCAGCCAATACAGGGCCAGGTTCAAACTATTTCAGTATGAAATTTCTAACTACTGTAATTGGACATGAGAGTGAAAAACAAAGTGTTTTAATTTTACTGTTTGCGTATCCTTCCCTCTGCAGACTATATGATGGGAAGTCCTTCATAGTCATATCCAAATCACATTTGTATAGCCAGGAATTAGGCCATCCTTGAGGAAGCAAAACATGGTCTGTTTCAGTTACCAACTGAACTTCCGTGGTATTCACCATTGTCCTCCAAAGACATTACTGTAAAACTGGCATTAATTAAAACCCCCTGCAAGGTCCGGGGTTGGTGCCTGAGAATGCATGTGTGTGGTGGTCTCCTCGTATGGAGGAGGTGGTCACTGCAGAGAAAGGTATACAAAATACTGTCCGGGAGGGGGACAGTTGCCTTTTGAATTGTCCCTCTCATGTCCCCTCCAGTTGCCATGCTGCAGAGTAAAAGGAAGCGTGCATACCTTGTCCTGTGCTTCTAGTGTCTGTGCAGTATCTTGGACTTAAAATAAAAGGAGAATGTGTCCAGCTTCTCTTAGGCTGTATGTGTGTTTCTGAAGGACAAGCAGGGAGATACGAGAAATCCAGAGACTGCAGTCCCATAACAACAATGTAATCCTTATGCTTTTAGGGAGAAATCCAGAGATCTCAGTCCCGTAACAACAATTTAATCCTCATAATTGTAGGATAAGAGAACTAATCAGGAAAGAACAATGTTTAATCTGCAAGAAGTTAAATATTCAATGTTTAATCTTTAATGTTAATCATTAATCTTTTGAAGGAAAAGAAGCACATTTGTATTGGTAAAGACTTTACCAGACTGCTAAGCAAACCTTGAACTTCTTCGTAATTAGAGATGAGACCAAGCTCTAAAGTTAGCTGTTAAGGATGAGAAAGCCATCTCTTTGTAAAATTGGATACATTCAGATAATCACTGAAGATTGACCATGTACATATATATTTTTCACTCATATATTTCCCTAGGACTTTTCACATCTTGGGGCCTGGAACTGATGGAACTGGTCCCAGCCATTTTTCACCTGTAAGACAAACCAGCACAAAAGAGAAAGTTAAAATTTCATACACAGAAGTGATTGGCCAGTCACATTTCTGCAATAGGAGGACTGTTCCTACTCTTCTTTTGAAGGGTAACTACTGATGATGGAGTACTGATTTGTATCTTGTTTGGCATGCTTCTGTCAGCTCCCTAAATCCTTCACTGTCTAGTCACAACTGAAGCTGTACAGAACAATTATTTTTCTCTGTCACAGATGAGAGATTCTGCAGGTCTGTGGCACTCCCCATGAGGGTGAAGCCAGTTCTTTTTAGGACTCCTTTTTTGAGGGGCTGGAGGTAAGAAAGCGAAAAAGGGTGGAAGGCTGGGGAGTCAGAGAAACAAAAAGAAAATCTGTCGAGTCCTTAGGAGTTGAGACTAGAAACCAGGCCATAACATTCCAATTAGGATTCGAGATTATTGCAGTGGGTGTTGGGTATTCATCTTCCTCACTCTCATTTTCTTCAAGAATATTTTTATAGAATCAGAAACCCATCCAGAAAAGAAAATAACCTCAAAAAAAAAATCCCCTCTGTTTAAGCTTATGACTAATTTTAATTTACATTAAGATTTTCTGCTGAAATTTTTCAACAAATGCACCAGAGCTAATTATGTCCAGACTCTCTCAAATGCCAAATCTTGATATCAACAGTCATATGCCTTCTAACTCATGTAAAAGCAGGTGACTGAGTTTTATTAGTTATGACAGCCTAGTCCAATTCTCCTTAAAAATTCAAGGTTTGTATTCTATTAGTAGAAAAATGAAGAGAAAGGATAGTCAATATATGAATTTCAAGGCCAGGTTGGAGCTCTGAGCAACCTGGTCTAGTGGAAGATGTCCCTGCTCATGGCAGGGGGTTGGAACCAGATGATCTTTAAGGTCCCTTCCAACCCAAACCATTCTATGATTCTGTTAAAAAGTTGTGTAGTTATGTAATTACAAGTTATGAATTGGGAAGCTGTGATAATGTGCTTTTTATTAAGAATAAAATTATATAAAATGAAAATGTTAAAACTACAAAAAAAATAAAAGAGCAGTATCAGCCATGGTCTTGATCTTAGCCAAGACCTAGTACCCAGTACCAAAAGGTTAAATATGAATATTTTGACAACTAAGGAGTTTCAATAGTAATTTGAGAATGATATGCGAAGCGCAAAGCCTTGAAACATACCAAGAGAGGATGGAGAACTCAAATTACTTTTTGCTTGAAAAATGACTATCTCTTTGGTCACTGTAATGGTACTAAGATACATTCCATCAGCAGTTCCATCCCAAGAGAAGGATACCAGACATTATTTAATATTTGAAAGACCTTAAGTGTTTTATTTAGCTGTATTACATATTTCATTAAAAGACGGTGAAAACATGAAACCAGAAGTGATGTTATTAGGTACACTCACCAATAACGCTGCCTAGCAGCTCTAAACGATCAGAGCCAAAGAAGAGATGCGGTTCCCCATTAAAATGTGCCACAACAGCAGGCATCCCAAATGCCTATTGACACCACGGAGTTGAAACAGAGAATGTTACAAGGAGAGAAATTTTTGCAGACACATGATAAATCTTCAGGAACAAAAAGCAAAATGACTTTTTTTCCTCCCCTTCTTTTCACCTTCTTCATTCCTAAAGATGAGTCTAATGGAGCCATCAGAAAGCAGAGGACTCTCCAGAGCCTGTGTGACCCTTTTGAAGCAAGAAAAGCAACCTGATAAATCCACGCTTTTATATCAAGTAGTGATAAACGGTATCTCTTAGTACTGGTCCTGTAGCTTCCCATCCTTGCTGTCCAGCTGAAATGAGCTGAATTCATCAACCTTAGTTTCCCAGATGACAACGAGATAAACTACCAGCAACAGCGAGTTAGCTTTCAGATGTTCAAAAAGCAAAGACCACCTAAGAGAGATGGTCTACATAGTGCTTTCTTATCATCACCTTCATTGTTTCTTGCTTCCCAGTATTCTTAATAGGGAAGGAATGCATAGCAGTGATGCCAAATGGCATTGGAAGCATCTCACCCCATATTTTATTGCTTCCTCTGTTGTCTCTTTCAGTCGGTTCTTCACTGCAGGGGATGAAATCATTTCAAGTAGATTCTGGGCAAGCTCTGATGATAGCCCAGCCTGTCTGGCAACCTGAGAAAAGATGATATAATTAAGAGTACTCTAATACTAAATATTCTAATTCCTACCATGGTGTAATTAATTTAATCTTCAGTATTACAGCCCAAGATCTATTACCAAAAAAACTACAAAATACACTTGAAGTGCTTTTTGCACAACTGCCTTGCTGTATCCCCAACCCGTTCATCATTTATCAACTCTCAGATACAAAGTAGAAGGGATATTTTAAACTCCCAAGCCCCAAATATGCACTTGATTCCAGCTCCTAAACAAAACAAAACAAAAAAATTACTAAGTTTAGCCTCTGATCCAATGACTTATCAGAGAACTTACATAACAAAAAAATATTCTGAAAAAGAAAATCTTACTGTACAAGCCTGCCAAGACAAAAACAGTTTGTATGACAAATGTGGCTACACAGGATCTATAAGGGATATGGCATGAAAGAGACTGTAACACACAGGTTAAGTAGTTGTTAGTGTTATTGCTGTATCTTTTTAGCCTCCTTGTTGTCTCTGCCACGCAGGAATGAGATAAAGTGGCCAAAGGTAAAAGTCCAATGTTTACCAGGTAACACTGAAGTTACAAGTACCTATTTTAATAAAGTATTTCGCAAAAAATGTTACCTACCATGCCATCTACCTGAATGACATGCTTTTTCTTTTTTCCTTTTAAAAAAAAATTTTAAACTGCTTACAGTATTGCATACAGACCAGTAATCCTGCACATGCAGGTCTTAATGATTTTTTTCTTTCTTTCTCTCAATCACTTTTTCATTTAGTATCCACATTTTCTTGTACCTTCTTCTATTTCCACATCAGGGAGATTAGGAGCTGTTTCACTCCGCTTAAGCACGAGATTAAATGTAGCACCGGAGTAGAAGAAAATGCTATGTATGCTTGGTAGCCACAGTGTTTAGACTGTAATATTTACATAGAGACGTAGTATCTGGTCCTCAGCATGTTAGGGCAGAAGGGGTATTTAAGTGTACTGGGGCAGGATTCAAAGACTATATATTGCTTCTGTAGTAATTTATGTAAAATCACTCCTGACTAAGAAAAAAGAAGTAAAAAATAGTAAAGGAACCGTTTCAAGTAAACAACATTCCATTTTTCTCATTGATGTGTAAAATAAATTCACCTATAAAGACTCAGATGAAAGGGCTGGGACCCCTCACCCACATTTGGATGGCATATTTCCGGAGGAGAGAGAAGTCTAGTAGTTGCTGCAGGGGTGAATGAAGACGGACATTAGCCAACAAGGAGATGCCTTCCCCTCTGCCTTGCTGAACACAGGGGGATACTCACAGACCACCAGTGACTAAATTACATACAGATCTTTTCTGAGTGTCAAGTTTGTTTCTCTAAAGTTCTGCATGTTCTTGCTTTATTTAAATAATGATGGATTCAGAGACTATGTGAGGACTTAATGTATATATTTATGTACTGGGTCTGGCTGGGATGGAGTTAATTATTTTCTTCACAGCAACTCCCATACTTCTGCGTTTTGGATCTGTGACCAAAACAATGCTGATAACACACTGATGTTTTAGCTGTCGTTGAATCGTGTTTGCACAGTGCTAAGGCCTTTGCTGTTTCTCACTCTCCCCCTTCCCATGTGAATAGACTGGGGGTGCGCAGAGGCTGGGAGAGGACACGTCAAGGCAGATGACCCGAGCTAACCAAGGAGATATTCCATGCCATACCACATCATGCTCAGCAGTAAGAAGTGAGGAGGGGGTTTAGGGGAGGTTAGCCACCTTTTGCTTGGGAACTGGCTGGGCAGCAGCGTACCCAAGGGAGGCGGTGAGTGATTGCCTTTGTATCACTTGTTTTTTTGTTTTCTTTCTCTCTTCTTCCACTTCTCCTTTGCTTATTAAGCAATTTTATCATGACCCACAAGTTTTCTTGCTTTTATTCTTCTTTTCCTCTTTTCCTGTCCCACTGCGGGGAAGTGAGCAAGTGCCTGTGTGGTGCTTAGCTGCCTACCAGAGTTAACACACCACAGTTTAATTATATTCTTCAAATCTTGCCTCTTCAAAAGGCAAATGCAAACCTTTGCTGAAATTCTGGTAAAAAAGGTACACTAAGATGAAGCTGAAGTGCAAGGACTAGACTCCGGAGAAACAGCAAGATTGCAAGTTTCAGGTTTCAAATAGGGATGCTGGATAGGAGAGACTAGTCATGAACAATTCCTCTCTTCGTATTCCAAGAACTTAAAATAAAGTAGAAATGAGAGCCCTTAAAGAGGATCTCATGGTATACTAACTTACATGCCATTACAGTTTTTACTGTAATAAACAAAATCTAAACAACAAAAGAAAATACATCAGAAGAGTATTATTTCTAAGCATGTAAAAGGGCAATACAGCACTGAACTTCACAGTAAAGCCTGGCTCCACCACTCCCAGAAAAGTCAATTTCCCCAAAGTGTTGCACTTCACCTGAAGATTTCATATAGCAGCAAAACCTTATTGCATTCTGGAGACACAGTTCATGCTTTCACTACTGTTAATAAAACAGTATTAACAGATAATTCATTGTCCATCCTGGGTATCTTGCCACAGGAATTAACCAGAAAGGAGATTCTGGTTCTGAATGTCATCCAAAGCACAGACCAAAAAAAAAAAAAAAAGTCATTCCAAACAGAGCTGCTAGGGAAATTAAATCCATTTTTTTCTAGCTGAAATTTTTCAGAACTCCAAGTGATCATTTGACTAAGCTGTCTTCATGTCTATTACTGGTCCAAGCCATCAATAAGAATCTGTATCAGAAATGCAGAAGCACCAACAAAAAGGAGACACTTACTGCCAATATATTCTCCGGCTGACTGATATCTTCATGCTGGTAAAAGAACAAGATAAGTAATTCAGTACTTAAGAACAAAAGCTCAGCTCTGGACTTGAAACCAAGTTTTCTAACAAAATAGAAAGAAAAACAATACTACTTGCTGGAGAAATTTCCTCAGAAAAAGTTGTAAGTCACCTTATCTAGGAATGTATTACGTACTTTCTGATACAAACTACTGATCCACTCAGCCCATAGGACGCACCACACATACCTAAAAGGTGGCAAATTAAGCTGACTATAAGCTAGTTCTTTTCTTATAATGGCTCCTGAACTACTATGACCTTAGGCTTCCTGACATGACTTTTCATTAAAAGACATTTCCTTTCTCTTGTTTGAATCTGACACAGGACAGGAAGGGTGACAGAGAAAGGATCAAGAAGTTGGCTTCATAAATACTGACCTGTGACCAAAAACGTAACCAGAACTCCCTAGATAAGGGTTCCAAGTATCGTGGCTCTGTCATATCAATGGCTGTGATAAAGCGCATGGCCCCAAGACTGCCTGGGATTAGTAGGGAGACAGAGAAACACACTGAAACAAGACACAGGATCAGGAACAGATACGGTCTGCACAAGTGCTACCCAAGAACAGTATGATCCTCTCTGTAACAGTCCCCAAATAGTAAAGCTTATGTTGATTCACAGCATCTTCCATGCTAGTATCATTCAGAAGCATATTTCTCCAGAAGTTTATGGTTAAAATGCACATACTTTGTATTGCTCACAGATACAGGAAGAGGCTGTGGACATGGAATACATCTTCACCTTTGGTGTTAATGGAGAACTTGAACCAGAAGTGCTAGAGTTGAAAGATACCAGTTAAGCTAAGTCTGTCACTTACTTGTACCAAGGATATGTTGGAAGCCACCTTCTGAAATCTGTACAGGCACTTGGTAGTATTTTGCCATCCTTTTTATATCCTTCAGCAAGTATTCTGCACGCTTTGGCAACATTGCTGGGGGCTTGTTACCTTTCAGAAAAAGTTCTGTTGAGATTTTTCAACTGTATTATAACAACACTGGACAAAACAAAACTGGACAAACTAGACCTCATCCATACATGTGCCTACGGAAAGTATAATTTCATATTGGCTTGCTGGAACACACACAGTTTTTCCAAAGATAATGCTAGGATTTAAACATTATTTATTTTGGTTTTGCACCAATCAACCCTTTAAGTTAGCAGGATCAGCTTTAAACCAAGGTACAGATGTCCTAGCAGGGATTTATATGGATTCAGGCAGATGACTTTCAAGCTAAACAACTACTAATGCATGAGTAAACAAATACAGAGACTTGTTAATTTCATGATTTATGAGTTATAACTCTCAGTGATTAACTTGTTCTAGTAAGGCCACAAGTACTATTTTATGGTGTATTTGGATCCTTCATGCATATTGCAAACTGCAGGGTGTTCCAGAAGTTAATTCTGGTTTGAAGTCAACAGAAAACTTTTAGGAAAACATTCCATATCAAATTATTATTATCACATTTTAGAACTGATGAACTTTGGCATAGACTGTATGCCACAAAGAGTGGCTATGTAGTTACACAGAATGAAATTCCTTGTGGCTGGTCTCTCAGCCACTACTGAGCTCCACAATCTTCTAGTTCGTTTGTTACTGGTGCCAAAACTTAGTTTAAAGCTGGCTCTGTGGGCTCTGCGCTCACTAAGACCTGGCGCACTAGTGTCCTACTAGTGAAGAAGGTATTTCCCTGCAGAGCTGACCTCCCCACACTGCCTACCAGTTGCTTGCATTATGCCACCAAGGAAAGCTGGACGAAAGCGCAGATTGATATTCCAGATGTGCTGGTACCGGCAGAGCACCTGCAATGTAAAAAAGTAGCAATGGATTAGCAGTCAGAGGAGATGTCTACAGAGCTGTGTGCAGACAGGAAATAAGCGAAGGCACTAAACAGACACTACAGATGAATCATTTTCCATTACATTAGTGATAGTCCTAAAAGCCTTTTCTGGATGCCACCAGAGAACTCTGATCTCAGAGAAGCTGAAAGGACTGCACGCGTATTACGACTACAGGACTCGGGTGTCTACGCAGGGGTCAGTAAGGAAGAGATCAAGCTCACGGGTGGACACTTGCTAAACGTCGCAACTATCCCTTAAGCCCAGCGCGGAGCAGCAATTCCCGAACACGCGCAGACCGCGCTGCCCTTCGGCCGAGGGCGGCTGCCCTGGCGCCCCTTGGCGCTGCCACGCGAGGAAGACGCCGCAGTGCCCCTCACGAGTGAGGTAAAAACGGCGCCGAGCCGGGGTGAAGGGTGGGAAGGTGGGGAGGGCGCCAGGGCCCCCCGCCGCAGGGAGGGAAGGGCTCGCCATCCGGCCAGACCAGCTGCCCTTCAGCCGCCCTCCGAGGGAGAGGCAGCGGCAGGAGCGACCGCCCGGTACCCGCAGAGGCCCGGGCCGCGGGAGAACGGCGGGGCGCCCCGGGAACGGCCTGCCTCCGTCTCCCCTCCTCCTCACCTCAAACCCCAGCCAGGAGTAAGGGGACACCACATCGTAAAAGAGCTCCACAACCGTCCGTCCCATCCCGGCACCGTCCCGTCCCGCTGCCCAGAGCGCTCCAGCGGCGGCGACACCTCCCCCGGGGCCAGCGGGAGGCGGTGGTATTTCCGCGGTCCCCGGTCGGGCCTTCCGGCGGCCTGCGCTCCGTCTCTGCCTGTGCCGCTGCCCGCCCGGTTCCGGCTGTGAGGTGCCCTTTGCAGTCTCCCCTTTGAAGCCCGCCTTGGGAGGCGGGGGGGCGGAGGGAGCCTGTGCCCTTCCCCATGGCGAGGCCGGAGCAGAGGAGGCTCCCGAGGGGGGGAGCCGGGAGCTGGCTCAGCGGAGCAGGCCGGCATGTTTTCCCGGGAGCGCGGCTTCCCCGCCGGAGCCCGCGGAGGGAATGTAAAACTTAAAAAAGGCAAAAAAAATCCCCCCCCCGAAAACTAATCAGTAACAAACTGAAGTTCTTGCTAGCTACACAATAAGTAGTTGCGAGCCTTTCTAAGTATACCAACGTTTTTAAGAATTTTCCTGTGCTACAGTCTAAAGCACAGAAACTATTACTGTTACTACTTTTTTGTATTATCGTGGGTTTTTTTTGTATTATGTTAACACACACCAGTCAGAGAATCTGTAAGTCTCTTTCTGTCTCCATTCATGATACTTAAAAATCTTGTGAAGTATATTCCAATATCCCACTGAAGCATATAGCACATGGCGGCAAAATATTACCTTGCCACTTCCCGTCTCCTTTCTGATAACTTAGTAAGTTCATTTCACTGTTTAAAGCATGGCCTGTGTACAGGAGCAACAGCGCAAAGTCAGCTCTTCCAAAAGCACACTGCGTGTGCTAATTCCATGACCTCTTTCCTCAGGTGACTCCTCACGTTCAGAGACAATCACAATCTGGCCTTAGAGAAATGAATTTCATCCTTCATGCTGCCTGATCTGGAAGTGCAGTATGCTTCCCTACCAGCTTCCTCCACGGTGGACTATTTGCTCTTTGGAGTAACTAAAGGTACATCTACAGACTCAGCTCTTTGGTCTTTACTTCCTCCCTTATATCAGTGAACAATAATGAATATGCGGGCCTTAAATTCACCTCTTGGATAGGCATCTCCCACTGGATTTTATAGGTTTCTAAGCACTCAGAAGCTCTCAAAATGGGCCTGTTCCTCTTCAGAAGTTAAAACACTAATGTATCTGACTTTAGACAATAGGTTTGAAATGTTGAGATTATAACAGTTTCCAGCATAGAACTATGATTGCTTACAAAGTTTTATGTCTTAGAAAAATAAGATGTTCATTATGATAGAACTGTTTGTCTTTATATTTAACATGTTTATGAAACTATATTGATTGATCATTATATATCTACCCTTGGAAAGGAAATGTGCTGTTTCACATGTAGTTCTGAAATGGCACTGTAAGGATGGGTTAACATTGTTAACAGCTATAATCAATATGTATTCTCTAAATGATTTTGCTTCTAGAAGTTCTATCCAGTTGACTTCTTTATTCAATTATTCATTCACTGGTACTATAAACAATCAAAAGGTTCAATTTTCCCTTGGAGAAGCCAAACTGGCTCAGAAGTACTGCTTATATTACATATTATGTGTATTTATAGAAAGAGAGGGAGACATTAGCTGAGCGAGTCAGATTGGCTACCTTTGAGCAGAGCAGAAGTTGTTCCTCTTTGTGTTAACGGTGTTTGACTCAGCTGCCTAAGATTACCCAAACCATGCATTATTTAGTGCTCTCCTTATGTACATTACCTCTGGCAACACTCATAGTAAGGTAGAGAAGTTAGATGCAGACAGAAAGAAGGAAGCAAAGCCACCTCTATTTGTCCTTTAATTTATTACTTGTTATGTGATAGCACTGAAAAACCTTGCCATAAAGCCAGGTAGAGGAAAGAGAACTGTCTTTATAAGTAGGTGTTAGGGCTAGCAATTGTCCTGTTAAAAACGATTGAAAGGTATAATTTAAGATCACGAAGGATTGCTCCTTTGTTGTTAAATTAAGTCTTACCTTCTATTAAGAAGGCAAACTCTTTCAAAAGTTGTTTGCAAAGTAATCCATATGCATGAGAATACATCAGCTTTGATAAAGAGAACATGTTTTCTAAATAACAAATAGTGCTGTTTTGAGGTGATAATTAAAGACAAATGTGAAAGCAATCTACTGCTAAGTACCAGCAGAGTGTTTATTCTCTCTTTGTATCTTGGTTTTTTTGAAGACAGGTGAAGATGAGACACAGAGGCAATCTTACACTCAGGGCTGGACCTTAGGGACCCAGCCAACACCCTTGGCTCTCAGGTGGCCTCACCCCCTCATAGCTGGTCTGGCTGGACTGTCACTGGTGATCACACGCTCGTGTTCATGCTTGCACTCGGACCTGTGGTCTGACGCCAGCTGCTGCACTCAGACCCACACACAGACATGTGCATGCCGGGTAGAGAGCCCTCACCCAGCAAAGGGTTAGAAAGGACTTCAACAAGAGGACAGGACAGGCGCAGGGCATGGCTGGACGAGTATACTGACCAATAAACAGTTTATATGCGACTGGCCCTCTTATCCCCTTACCCTCTGTTTTCCACTCTTGTTCCTCCTCCAGTCACCAAAATCCTTCCCTTTTCCCACTTTCAGTTTTTCCCCTAACCATCCCACGAGAGCTCCTGTGCAATCCCAAAACGCTCTTCCTCTGCATCCTATGGTATGTCACAGTCCCCTCAGCAGCAACCCCCGTTAGGCCTAGGTGTGATCTTGGATATGCTCCTGATGACTCATCTTGCTGTAATCTTCATTTTTCAGCAAAGCAGCTTTCTGAAATTAAAGTAATTTAAGGATGAAAAATCTGAGCTGCCAGCAGTAGTTTGTGACCTCTCACTGAAATCTGTAACACCTGAGTATTGGGCAGTGAGCCAGTCATTAAGCAAGGATTTGGGAGAGAGCAGGGAAACTTCAGCGTGAGGTCTTTACCAGCACATTGGTAGACATGGTGGCAAAAAAAGAATTAATGAACAACTGAATAAGAAATTCTATTTGGAAGAATTGGTAGGGCTTCTATAAAGGAGGATCCTGCCTTACATTTTTTTCCAGGGGTCAACAAAACTATGGAGTATGAATCACATAGGGATGCTGTACGACCCTGCCTCTGGCATCCTCTGGGGATTCCTCCTTCCAGGCCGCTGGAGCCTACGGATGTGGCTGCTGCTTTGCCTTGTGCAGGTTCAGCCAGTGGTGAGGCTGAGTGTGTGTCCCGGGGAAGTACATACGTGCACACACACAGCCCTGCAGAGGACACTAACATGGCTGCTTACACGGACTGCAACAGGCTGTGCTGCCTTTAACAACACTCGTATATAATGCTACCAAAACTCGAAAAAATGTGAGTGTAGATAGTGTGGTCCTGTTGCTCTCTGGCTCATCAGGGTTACGTTCATTAGTGAAAACACCCCCCTGCACACTCTAGATTGACAAGCATGCGCACATTTACAGATCCGTTGAATATCAGCATGGGCCCTCAGCCCCTCTCATGTTCGTGCCCTGATCCTGAGCCCTCTTGCCCAGTATGTAGGTCTTTTACTTGCCAGCTGGTTCAGCTCAATACTCCGTGGCAGACAGAGGCATGCACTTACATACTTGTCTCACAAGCCCTCTTACGCTCATGGATCCCTTGATAACCAGCAAAGGCTCTCAGCTTGGCCCATGGACTCTGCTCCAAGGTCCCTTAGCTACCTCCAGCTCAGACTGCAGTCTGAGTCTTTCCAGGTTTTCCTCCTACAAACCAGGTAGTACAGCTTGAAGTTGTTAGGTTATCTGATAAAAAAACCCCTGATCTGCACATCTGCAGAGGGACACAGAAAGACAGCATTGGATGGGGGAGCCCAAGTAACACTGTGCCCTGGCTGCTTCCAGGCCTATCACAGGAACATGTCACAGGCCCATCTCTGCAAGTCCAAAGGTGCTCAGGGGCACAATGGCGTGTGAGAACCCAAATTTCACCTCTCCAAGAGGTGACACACACTGTCCTGGGCTCCTCTCAGGGCTGTCCTAGGACAGTCATGAGCCCTGTGGTCTAGGTATAAAACCCATCACATCAGCAGGAGCGGGACTGTTAAGGGGGAGGTGAGAGAGGTATTGCAAAGGGCTCTGGGGTGCAGGGGAGGATCATTCTGGGTTTACAGTAGATTTGTGGAGTGTTTATGGGAGGAACCAAAGATGGGAAGTAGTGAATCTAAGTGATATTGGGAGGATTAAGAGTGGGAAAATAGTGCTATAAGGGCATAAAAAGGGCAGATCGTATGTAAACATGACTTGGCTACCACAGGGACCAGGGGAGTCCTAGTAAGCTCTGTGTGTGCATGCCTGTACGTCTCAAAGGGCAAGTATACAGAAGGAGCTGGCTACCAGAAGGGAGCAGGGGAGTCCCGGCCAACCGCTGGAAAGTTGTAAGTGTATGTGTGTGTGTGTGTGTGTTGGTGAATTAGGAGGTCTCTAACAGCAAGTGCAGTGAGGCTGTGGCCTCAGGGGCTTCTATGACCAAGTGCCAGCAACTGCAGAGACTGGGATCCAGCAGCCCGTTGCTCGATAGACTGTCTTAGCCTGCCTACGGGGGTAATCCACGTTGCACCTAGTGGACCTTCATCCGGAACAGCCAGAGCAGGGGTAGCGTGAGGCTGTTGTTGTGTTTGTGTGAGCACTGAGTGTCTGACTCTGTTGGTCTGTGTTGTATATGTGTGTTTGTGTGTCTGCCTACTGGGAATACGTTCTCAGTCTCACTACTGGTTGTGCCTGGGGTCATGGACCTGTCACAGCCTTGCTTCTGTCAAGATACTGGATTCACCCCATCCCTACCAGATTTCTTGCAATTTTCAAATATGCACTCATGCACGTTAGGCTAGGGGAAAATATAAATGGACCGGTCCCTGCAGTTGCTGGCATCCCAGGTACATGTGCCTTATGACCCATGGTCCCTCCTGTTGATGATGCTAAGACCCCCCACAGTTGGTTTCTGGCACCACAAAGACATGGGCCTTTGTCACCCATGATCTAACTCGAGTTGCTGGCATTTGATTCAGTTAGTCTGGTCTGTCCAGTTGCTGTCACCTAGAACTTTGGACAGTCTGACGTGGGGTAGAGGGTGAAATTGTACAGAAAGATATTTAATAAATATTAGTAAGATAGCCTGTGATCAGGCACAGGGCTCCTTCAGACAGATGTTCTGAACAGGATCTGCTTGTACACAAATGAACCCTTTTATTTTTCCTCTCTGTTCCCCCCTTTGTATTCCTCCCTGATTCCCCTCTTTCCCTACCTTTGACTCTTTCCCTAAACATTCCTTAGTAAGTTTTGCACAGTCCCCTAGATGGCTTCAAATATCCACAATATTCATGTTCTCTTGCTTCCTCCTCCTTATCAGTTACAAAGTCCAAGTCCACTCTCTTGAAAGCTATTCCTGCAGATTCTTGATGGCCCATCAACTAGTGGTAGAGGAATTCTAGTCTTACTGTCTCATAATTTCTCAGGTATGTTTGTGACTCTGTATGCAAAAGAGCATAAGGATGTATCAGAGGGGGGTGCCTCATTTCCAACCAATTGACCCCAACATCTGCATCCTTCAGTCCCCCAGTCCAGTATCTCATCTCAGTCTGTGGTGCGTCAGTAGTTAATTTAGAGTAAGTTCAATATGAATTAAAACATAATTCCTTCTGCTCTGATGAATGAACCTTGCATCTTTGGCACTCTTGAGTGGGGTGGTGCTGGTCTCTGAATGCTATTTCAACCCTCTTCCCCTGCAGTGACCCCTTTTAAGTGCTATTATTTTTAGCACTTCAATTATTAGGAAAGGGGGGATGTTGAAGGGTGGGATGTCATGCAGAGTGACACATAAAGTGTAACCTGACCCATTCTGTTTGCCCATATTTCTGTTGTTCTTCAAAGGCAAAATCTTTAAGATTTCCTAGGAGGGTCCAAGATCCTTCGAAACTGTGTTTTTTCCCTTGGGTCAGGATGTTTATCCAAGCATCCTCAGAAACATAGGCCCTTCAGCTGCTAAAATAATACTGGCTGACGCTGGGTTGTCCTGTGCAGCCATTTCTTGCTTCCTAGCAGGATGTCTAGGTGTCTGTCTAATGACAGGACCTGTCAAAAATCTATATTTTCACTAGGTACTTTATTTACATTATATATGGAGTAATGTTCTTTCAGAGAAAGAATTAAAGGCAGTATAGGGAAGAATAGGTATATGGTAGGATTAGAGGGATCAAACCAAGTAAAATTATATGAGGTTGAAATTTGTATGCAATACTCCAGTTCTGCTATCAGACTCCATGAGGCTTAAACATCTCTAAATTGAGGCTATACCTTTGCAATTGTGTATTTTCCTTTTATACCTGATTTTTTCACAAATTTTAAAGATGGGTTTGTAATAAGCTTAGACTTAGCCTGATTCTCTTGGTTTTCATACTGCTCATTAGCCAATATTGCTTCTGATTTAATAATTTGAAGTGATTTGTTACTTATAGGAGATCTTATGCTTACTTCTGTAAGCATCTGTTTTTATCCCTCAGAGTAGAAATTTAGCCTAATAGGTCCCACAGTTAAGCCACTTTACATCTGTTATTATTCTTGTATTCTGTTAATATACTTTCAATCCAATTACTCCAATTATCCTAAAAATTTCCTTAGGCAGGTCCCATTCAGGCGCACCCCTAATGCTGTAGAACTTCGGTTACAAATTTTAACACTGTGGGCACATTTCCAAGATCAGTTCACTTGCGACATTGAGGATTGTATACCCTTATATACAGTCACCTGGGGAGTACTCAACTCAGCTGGATCATGCCAGTGACATAGCTGTTGCCATCTCTGAGGCCCAGGGGATTCCACCTTCCTGGTCGCTGCAGCCCAGCCCGGTGCACACAGGGAGGGGAAGTCCTGCCCTGTACAGATAATTCTGACAGGGATAAATAGTCTGCTACACCTATTTCTGACACAGAATTGGTTGCCCCTGTCAGTTTCTGCTGCCTTTTCCTATTCCTTGCAAACACTCTCTATTTCTACTTTCTCTATTTCCACATCTTCTTTTCCACTAGGAAAAGTGTCCTTCCTCCTGGTAAGCCTTCCTCCTAGTGAGCTTGCTTCACATCAAGCGGATAGCATGATGCAGTTAAATTACGTGGATGTTTGTGTTTCTCTTCTTCTGTGTCTCACAGCATGCCTGTAGCTTGCCTGTCAGGTCTTGCTGATGCTGCTGAAGAAGCAGTCAGTAAGAATTCCTTTCTCAAAGACGTGGCTGCTGTAATGGCTTTGTGTCCTCCTGTGATCTTATGTTTTACCAGGGAAGAAGTAAACCACTCTTGCCTGGGGCTAGATGTCAAGGTGGTTGTTTTCTCTTAGGACCTCTTTTAACAAAGTGCCTTGTCTTTGCCAGACTTGTCTTTCCTTTTGAATTTCCTCCTCACTACTTCCAGTTTAGCTCAGATAAGACAAAGTTACACAAATGGAAACATCCTATGCGTTACCAAATTGTAGTGGCGCAGAGTACTCCTGTGCTCTCACAGTATTCCACAGGAAGCTCCATTCATTGCCGAGAGGGAGACAGACAGGGAAGTGTCATTTGCCATGATACTCACTGAATACAGAGAAGTATTCGGTTCATCTCAGTGTAGCCTCTTCTGCCTCAGTCCTTGGCACAGGGCTGTGGGGTGTCCTGATGCTGGGCTAATGAGGTTAGAGAGATGATCGTTTGGGAAAAGATTTGCTTGTCTATGCGTCTTCTCAGCTGTTTGGGACAAACCTTTCTTTATGTAACATGTTGGATAGAACAACACTTGTTTTTATGTACAAATGAGAGTCTCATCTAGATTATGGTGAGTCTCACAGCTATTTCTTCTAGACACATCATTACACTGGCATGCTCTGGGCAAATTCTCAGCAAGCCTGTGTTTCTACTACATTTATCCTCTGATCCAAAAAATCATGTTGAAGTTTCAAACCTTTTTCCTTTGAGATACTTAGCTGAACTGAATAAGGTTCATAAACCAATTCCTGCACGTTCTTGAGTAAATTAACAACTTTCTTGACTGAAGAGGGAATGCCTGCTGGAAGGGCAGGGCTCTGATTTTGAGGGATAAATGGAGGCCAAGAGAGATAACAGAATGCAAGGGAGGCTTTTGTTTTGAGACCTGAAAGAAATTTCATTAGAAGCTGAAACAACAATACTTCACCTTCTATTCCATCAACAAGCGGACTTTTTCAGTCTGCCTTCATATGATTATAAGAAATGACATGACAGACACCTATAGGTATGACCACCACTTGCCATTTGTGGAAAGAAATGAAACTTTCTCTTACTGTATAATTGGTATGACTTTGGGAAACAATAAGTTGTCATGGTATAAAGGGAGAAAAGAGAAGAGGACCTTTTCCCTCCAGCCAAATGCGCGATTCACTTGTACATAATTCAAATGACAGACCTGCTTCTAAAGTGGGGACAAGAATAACCTCTTGCTGAGTTTCTCATCTCGCAAAGCACTATCTAGAAAATTCATTCTAGTCCTTACATTCTGTATGACAAGCAAGAATATCCAAAAGTTGGAACAGAACTTCGATGATTTTTCTTGCAATTCAGTCTCAATTCCTGATAATCTCCAGAAAGCTGCCCGGTGTATCTGAGAGGAGAAGCATAGATTTGAGAAGAGATCTTTAAACAGTTTCTAATAAGGAAATATCATAAGTTGAAAAACTAACTCAGTAGAAAAAAAATTTACAATGAAAATATTTAGAAATAAAAAGCAAAAATTGTCCAGGCAGTCTTGGCAACAAGAAATTATAAGGGAAATTAGAAAGATTTTCTTAACAGTCATGCTTGTATTTCTTCTAAACATGTAATCGCTTCTATGCAAATAAACCAAACTTAGGTAAACTAATCCTAAAAACAGGTTGTGCTGGTTCTACTAGTACCGGATTAGCATTTTATGAACACAGGTGTATTTTCAAAAGGGGTCAGTACAGCCCAGCAGTTTCTCTCAGTGTCCCAGCTCCTCAATGTCATCGTAGTCTTTATCTTCAAGAGCAGGAGATGAATCTCTCTCAGCCTTGGAGGTCCTGTTTCCTGACACATTAGGACTCCAGTCTGAAAACAGGAAAAGGGAAGAACACTGAGAGAAACGCATATCCCATACGTATTACCTTTATGTGGTTGTGCAGCTGGCAGCATGGGCTGTTCGTTGACTCCTCCAGAAATTAGAACCACAGATATGCATGGCTGTGAAAGACCTGAGAAATACTTGTCTCATCCTGCCTCCTGCTAGATGTACACGTATCCAAGGATCAAGCTTACTGTTACTAGAAAACAGGTTACTAATCTAACTTTAAACGCTTCTAATAAAGGCAATTCTTCAAGATTCCTAAATAACCCAACTCTGTTTTACTGCTTCAGCTGTTATCTGACACACTGCAAATTTAGTAGACCTGTCCTTGTCTATCCCACGGATGTGCCCTGACCTGGCTCCTCCCAGGGCTATCACAGGCAAGTGCTCAGCCCGTTGTCTGCGTCCAAAACCCATGAAGAGGATGTAACCCACCTTACTCACTGAGGGGTGTTGTTGCCCACAAAGGTATGAGACTTATTGTGAGATACAGGGGATGAGCATCTTGGGATCGTAGAAAACTTGCTATGGGCTGCTTAGGGGAGGAAGCAAAAGCACAGAGAAGGAAGGATCAGTGTAGTTTGGGGAGGAACCAACATGAGAAAACAGAATGATAAGGGGATAAAAGGGGCTGGTGGCATGTAAACAGGCTGCTGGCCAGTGTGCGTTTGGCCATGCCCTGCGTCTGCTCAGCAGCATCTGTCCTGTCTTCTTGTTAAACTCCATTTCTAACTGCTTTTGTGAGTAAGGGGGCTCTCCATACTGTGTGTATGTGTGTGTATGGAGGTCTGAATGCTGGCAACCGGAGCTGGACCATGGGTCAGAGGGGTCTGTGAGTGTGTGGTGCCAACAGCCGGAGAGACCAGAGTGGCCAGACCTCATATGTATCACCAGCTGGGGTGGGACCCCAGGTGTCGGGGACTCACATGCCCAGACACCAGCAACTGGGGGAGGTCAGGGGATCCAGGGGCTAGTTACTTGGTAGAATACCATGTCTGAGCCCAGTTACTAGGGGACACATTGTGCGTATGTGTGGGTGTTAGCGTGCATGTGGGTGTGCAAAGTAACTGGAAAGCCAGGGCGTTCCACGACCAGTTACTGGATAGACTTGAGTGTCTAAGGCCAGTTACTGGTGGAAGTACAGTGTTCGTGTGCATGTGTATGTGGGTTTGTGTGTGTATAGGTCTGGTTACCAGAAACTGGAGTGGGTCTGTCGTCCTCCAGGGTTAGTACATGCAGGTGCATGTAGCTTGAGAGACCTAGGATCCAGGGGCAGCTGCTGGATAGATGAAGTGTCTAAGGCCGTCTACTGGAAGGACCCATACTGTGTGTGTACATATACATTTTCCATCAATAGGCTTTCATCCTGGTCAGCCTGAGAGGGGAACAGGATGAGGCTATTGGTGCTGCTTGTGTCTGAGTCCTATGTTTTCTGTCTGTGTGGGCTCTACAATCCAGCCTTGCGTGTCTGCATATATGTATTATATGTGCATGTGTGCATGGGCATGCCTACACATGTTCAGCCTCACCACTGACTGGACCTAGGGACATGGAACCTCCATCAGAATACCAGATTTAGCAATCCCTAGTGTCTTCTAATCTTTAGAAGACAAAGAACAGATGAGAGAGATGAATATACCTTAACTATACACAGTTCTTGCAAACAGCAAAGTTTGTCACTGCAACAGAGCAGCTTTGTATGAAGTCAACGGCAGGTGAGGTTCACAAATACACTGAGAATTCATTAATGTAAGATAGAAATATATACAACTTTATACCTAATGTTAAAATGAATGTAATCATGGGCTGTGAAAAAAAATCTCTAATGTTTCTCTAAAGTATTTGAGTCCTAAAATACTTTATTTTTTTCATGTCTTCAGTCTGTCAAATATATTTATCACTACCCCAAAAGGTGGAGTTCAGCCGCTGATCAGAAGGTGTTCTGCAGTTATATTAAGTGCAGAGAGAAAGAAAAGTCTATCTTAAACATTTTTTCTGAATTCTTTTTGAATTAGATGGGCCTGACAAAATTTAGTGCTAGGGTAAAAGCATCCTCCAGGCACTATCCACTGTCTTTAAGAACTCACAGAGAATAGTCTCTGAAGGACTGGGAAAACATGAACAACGTGCTTATTTTTAAGATGGTGTGTGCAGGAGAAGAAACAAGGTTAGGAGTTCCAGAGTTTCAACTTTAGAAAGATATGAGAACAAATAAACTACTTATAAGGAGACAGAATAGAAACAGCAGGTAGATAACAAATAACATGGATTTATCAAAAATAAATCACACCAGATAAATCTGTTTTTTCTTTTTGATTATCTAAAAGTGCTTTTGTGAGGGAGTAGAGCAAATTGTCACTCAACTTACATGATATTTTTATAAGTAAACTAGAGAAATATCATCTAACTCAAACCTCTGCAGACTGGATACAATTTCAGTCAAAAATGGTATTCTTAGTGTAGGTCGTTGTACCAGGTAAGATTCTTTGACAGCCCTAAATACAACTAGGTATTTTTATTAAGTCCTAAGATAAAAGATGCATGTCCTTACTATGTTTTTCAGATGATACCATATTATACTGTAATTCAAATGATCCTGGCAAAGTATTGATGGACATAAAATGAAATCTAATAAGAACACTTACAAGACTACAGATGAAGGGAGAAGCAATCAACTGCGTAACTGCAAAGATTGGTGTCTAATGGTATGTAGTGTTTTACAGAGCAGGATTTGAAGTAGCGTCAGGCCAGACATTGAACACTGTCGGGATTGTCATGCTGTTGCAAAAAAGGGAAGCATCACACTAGCATGCATAAACAGAAGGATATACCGTAAGAAATATGAACAGGGAAGAATTTTATAGCTGTAAGGAAATCATAGCATGGGTATAGACTACCTGCAGAGGTTGTGGAGACACTGCTACTAAATGGCTGTAAGAACAGAATAACAAACATCTTAGCGATGCTCTTCATTTAAGGAGGTAGTGTTCCTTCCTGACAGTGGTTAGGTAAAACCTAGGTGATCCCTTGAGGTACCCTCCACCTTGATTTTCCGTGGGTTCAGTACAGTAACTATAGATTATGATAACTAACAGTGCTGCTCTTCTGGCCTCACCTGTCCGTGAATCCTTGTTTCCGTCATTTTCTTCAGGGATCCCAGTGATTTCCTGTTCATTCTGCCCAGAAAGAGAAGCATCTTTAGGTCCAGGAGCTTCTGTCACATCATCGTAACCATCTTCCAGGGCTTTTCCAGGCAGTGGGGAGACTTCTGAAACAGTACAGATACAAACTATAACAGGGAGAGATCTTCGACTAAAGGAAGCAGTAGGTGATGATCCAGCGATAAGAGACTGTAATACTGATATTATCATGATGGTAATGGGTGATAATAAACCTTTAAGGTATTCCAGACAACAATGATATAGCTCCAATAATTGTTCTACATTGCTGTAAGAAGTAGAAAGTGAAAATCAACATGGAGGAGGGACAGAAGGGGGAAGAAGATCTGGAGAAAGAAGCAGTTAGTGACAGGGTTTGTTTCAGAGTAAGATTCCCCATTGCATTTCATAATTGCAGAATGACAAATTACTCTTTGTTGATCTCTGTGTAGCATCTGCTTCCTGGTCTTTTTATTACTTTAACCACCTTCTGCTAAATGTCTCTGAAATGGTCTAGCTAAGTAGTCACCCTTGATCATTTGCCTATGGGCATGTGGCTACAAACTTAGGCCAAACCCTTGGAGAAAAATATCTGCAGTTCCACTTCTCTTTTCCAGAACCTCAATTCTTTCAACCTTTCCTCATAGGAGAGGTGCTCCAGCCCTCTGATCGTTTCTGTGGCTCTCCTCTGGACCTGCTCCCACAGGTCCATGTCTTTCTTGTGCTTGAGGGCTCCAGAGCTGGACGCAGGACTCCAGGTGGGGTCTCACCAGAGCGGAGTTGAGGGGCAGAATCACCTTCCTCAAAATTCTGGCCACGCTGCTTTTGATGCAGCCCAAGACGTGGTTGACTTTCTGGGCTGCAAGTGCACATTGCTGGCTCATGTCTAGCTTTTCATCTACCAGTACCCCCAAGTCCTTCTTGGCAGGGCTGCTCTCAATTGCTTCATCCCCCAGTTTGTACTGATCCTGGGGATTGCCCCGAGCCAAGTGTAGGACCTTGCACTTGGCCTTGTTGAACTTCATGAGGTGAGGTTTGTATTTGCCCATATCTCAAACCTCTCAAGGTCCCTCTGGATGGCATTCCTTCCGCCAAGTGTATCTACTCAGCATGGTGTCATCCACAAACTTGCTGAGGGTGCACTCAATCTTGCTATGTCATTAATGAGGTTATTGAACAGTACTGGTCCGGTCCTAGTACAGACCCCTTAGGGACACCACTTGTCACGGATCTCTGTTTGGACATTGAGCCATTGACTGCAACTCTTTGGATGCGGCCATCCAACCAATTGCTTATTCGTTGAATAGTCCATCCATCAAACTCAGGTCTGTGAGTAGCCAGCTCTCTGATTCTGCAGGGGCAGCTAGCTCTGTGGTCTGTACTTAACTGGAAGCCATCCCTCAAACAATATTAGTTTTCACTGTTTTATAGTATATAGATACACACGTGGACATGCATACATAAAAGCCAGTCAAAGCGCTTCTGTTTCACTTTTTACCTAGTACTCAATATGCAATGTGAAAGAATCAAGAAAAAGAGATCTTACTTGGAATAATTGTCTTCGTGATGAGCATTTCCAAGAAAGTAAGGAAAAGCTTTTAGTTTAATTTTAAATAATAAACAACTCTTAATGAAAATCAATAGGAAATAAAGATATAGCACAACACAGAGTCAGTGATATGGGCCGCTGAGGTCCAAAACTGCTCGTGCCTTTGGCAGTTGATCTCTCTGAGAACAGGCAATAGGTAAGAGAGCTTTTGCATCAGCTCTAGGAAAATGCAGTTCTGCTCCAAACACTTGCTCTCCCTCAGCTTTTTCAAATTAAAAAACCCCACATCTGTCCTACTGCATTTTCTTCAGATCACTTGGAATAAAATCCTTAATCAACTCCAATGTTTTGCCAATGTTCTTATCTGAAGCATGGTTTACCTCTGTCTTAATTCTCCCTGTTTATCTCAGAAATGAAGCAACAGCTTATAAGCTGCTGCAGTTGCAATTTCTGGGAGAGGCAGTTGACAAATTGTTGGATTTGTGCAACTGAATCCTGTGAAGAGTGCAGTACTATCAACAGACATATATTTTCAGCTTCTCATGTAGAAGAGTAGCACTTGTATATGAGATTGTATGACATTCTTCCACTACGAGACTTAAACAGAAGTTTTTGGTGCACATCAAAACATCACTAGTGGACATGAATTGCAGCAAGAAAAGAGTTTTAATCACCAATAATGCTTTGGAAATTAGAAGCTACCCTGATTTTGAGTCTCTTTCTTTGTAGGATTCCCATCTTCCATTACCTTGAGTTGCTCCAGGACTGTTTTCTTCGTCACTGTCCCCGCTATAAAAGTGTGCTTTTGTTTTTGAGCTCTCTGAATAAGAATCTAGATGAATGAGAAAGCGTGTGATATCAGATTAAACTCCCCTTAACTGCTAAAACTGCATCATGAGGAAAAGAGTAGGCTACAGTAATACCACACAAGTCAAGCAGATTCCTTGGCAGTCAGTATTACTACTGCAAGGTAAAGGGCTTACAGTGGAATAGTCGAGAATCCCTCAGGGGCCCTGTAACATCTCTTGTGGCTCATGGGGGAGGCAAGCCATGAAGGGAGAAAAGCAGTCGACAGGAGGAAGCCTACAGAGATGCATAGCTGCTGGGAGTGAGATATAAATTATTCCTTTATTTGTTCTTGCTTTAAATAATTTCAGCAAAAGCCTTCTTGTTTGTTTGTTTGGGGTTAGTTTATTTGTTTGTTTGACCTATACTGATCTATGTTTTATAGCTGCAGTGAGGACAGCCCAGAATGAATTGTCCCTAGGAGAGCAATAGGCAGAATCCAGTGGGCAGAAAACCCCTCTCCTCAAATCTAGGATTTTCTATTTCCTAGTACATTTTGGAGCTTGAAAGTATCAGACTGGGATCTGGGCCACGAGGAGGAATTAGCCTCAGTTGTTTTCCCTTGACAATAGCAAGACGCACAGACCTGAGAGGCCAGCCATGCCCTGCTTCTCCCTCAGCAGGTTATAGTCGATCTCTTCATAGACAGCCTCAGAGAAGGGGTCATAGGATAGTCTGGAGCCTGAAAGTAAAAGGCAATGATCACTCACACAGTCTCTGCTCATACTCAGGCTGGGGTCGTGAAGAGGAGAAGTGACCTAAAGGGGTCTACATGGCCTGGTTAGTACCCAGAAAGTCACCATGAGCTGCTGACTAAGGATAAGCACTACTTGGCTCTTTCACTGTCAGATGGTAAGTGAGGATCTCAGTGTGGTAGCAGGTGCCATTCATTTCAGTCACCTATGCCCCTCGCCTCCCCAGCCAGCCATGTCATTGAGGTGTTTCATACCCCTGAGGGACCCACCTCTCTGCTGTGCCCTGGCGCTTTGGATCTGTCCAGCGAGAATGGCGAGGACCAGGCAGAGAAGGGTCCCCAGGATAATGCAGAAGATGATGGGCATTGAAATTCTCGTAGTCTCTGTTGCAGGGCGGCGGGGACGATCTGAATGGAAATGAAGAAGCAACAGGCAGAGAATCAGGTGACCCAAAGGGCTGCTCCTCTGTAGCGTCCTGCTGTGCCCATGCTAGCAGGTCACTTGCTGCCCAGTTTTGGATCCTGCTCAAGCAGCCGGAATTCAGCAGCTGGGGATAGTGCTGCTTGGGTCTCCTTTACAAAAGGCTGTGGGAGATCCTTTCTGATGAGCTGGAATATACTGCTGATTTACATGCTATGCAAGTAGCAGGGACATGAAATCCTCTTTTGCTGGGAGAAAGAAAGGGGGAAGAAGAAATGTTTTACCTGCTCTGGTGGGTGATGCTGTTGTTTCTGTCATACCTGCAAAAGGAAGGCGAGTTCAGATTAAGGAAGAGGCAAGTGTGAAAAATAACAAGAACATCTCCACATCATTTGTGAGGTTCCTGCAGTCAAAATTATGAAGGGGATAGTCACTGGGATGTACAGCTGACATAATGTTTATCCACCTCCTTCCCAGATCTGTGTAAAGGACCAGTCACTAACCGGAGCAATCCACAGCGGCATCTTCCTTATGATCACATATTTTGCTGAACAAGATCTTGGCAGGACAGTCCCAAAGAGACAGCTCCGTTCCTTTACAGTGCACCTTCTCCAACCAGATGGGACCAGTCCCTTCCCCAAAGGCAGCTTCACTCAAAGCAGACACAGCAGATCCACAGCCCAGCTGTCTGCATACGACGTTAGCATCTGCCACGTCCCAGGAATCATCACAGACTGTTCCCCAAGAACCTTGGTGCCAAATCTCCACTCTGCCTGAACATCCATCCTCTCCTCCTATGACTCGTAACTTCTCCCTGTCTGCAAAACACAGAAACCTTCTGTATTCCTGAAACAGCAGGATGGTCCATAGGGACCAATAAGAAGAAACAAAGATGTAGAGGTACCTGAACAACTTGTAGAGTTTGGACACTCAGCAAATGTGGCTGGAGACGTTGCCTCTTTTCTTCCTGCAGAATTTAAAAATTGAAGTAAATTATTTGATTATCATTGCCTGAAAATTAATCAAGTTAATTTTGTCCTATGTTATATATATGGCTATTTAATACTTGTTGGATCACTGTTTGGCTATTATTGTGAATAAAATAATCTTCCTGGTGCTTGCTTTCTTATTCTGTGAGGCAGCTGCAATCCCTTTCAGGAGATCTGAATGTCATCTAGAATTTATTGATTTCATAGGGGGAACCCACAGGTGTGAAGTACTGTCATAAGAACAGGCATTAGAAATGGGCCTTTGGAACTGGACTATTCATACACTTGTCCACGGCTATGTGCATGTGTATGTGTACATGTA
>Ga0065711_1000611_pt1 | contig 74536 bp, 31 predicted proteins | sample Hoacrofraction12_FD_59098 | JGI IMG/M metagenome (GOLD analysis project Ga0065711, IMG submission 59098) | Hoatzin crop microbial communities from Cojedes, Venezuela - Epithelial fraction 12 v2 (version 2) | ecosystem: Host-associated > Birds > Digestive system > Esophagus > Crop | place... | reverse complement strand
CCAGCGCGCGCGGAGCCGCCTTCGCGCCCAGCGCCGAGCTCGGGCCCCAGCGCCTCACCCCGAGGGGCCGCGGCCCGCCCGCAGCTGCACCCGGAGCAGGCCCGCCTCCAAAGTTTGTGCTAATTAGCAACAAATGAAGTAAAATTTCCCAGCTACAGACTCTCCTGCTTGTGACTGCAGCCCACCAAAATCAGACATCAGACAATTACTCTGCCAAGACCACCGCTTGCTATGCTGACCCAGACTAATTGTTTGCTCTCCCTGCCTCTCTGGTTTTTTGCCTTCCCTGTCGTCCGTGAGCCCTTCCAGGACGTATTTCTCTGTGGTCTGTGTTTAGACAGTCTTGGCAAATTACATTCAGGCTGAAGGCTGGCACTCGTAGGTGCTATCATAAAGTAATACCTTCTCGTTAAGCGTAATTTTTTAATGATATTTGACAGGAACTGGATGGGTATGTTTGCCAATTTAAAGGTTGGCAGCAATGATATTTAACATGCGGTTTGCTTTAAAAGGTATGTATGTTTTAACATACAAATAACCAAAGAGGGGTTTAACAGGATTAATTGCCAGACAACGCAGAGGTTTTCAATACAATGTATGTGGCAAGGGCTGTGTTCTTCATGCGAAATAGCAGCCCACAAGAAAGCTTTTGTCAGCCATTACGGACTTAAACATTGAAAGCATTTTCAGCCATGCATCCAAGAAGACCAAGTTTTGTGCTTCTGTCTCTCAGTTTTGCACTGCTTATTGGTGTGAAATTGAGAGCATGAGAAAGTAAGAGAATCCCATGTAGGGGAAAAGCCAGAGTGTCAAACTGTCCGTCACTGAAGAGTATCACATCAATGGACTAGACAATGAAGAAATGGATGGTGTCACTGAATAGCGACATTAAGGAATCAACGGAATGTGTAAACCTGAAGTATTGGGTGTCTGTCACCCGTGTTATGAGATATTCTTTTTAGCCACTGATTGAAATGAACCTTGTAAATTGAAATGTGCGTGTAGAATAGGGAGTTCAGAAAAGCCTTTGAGAGTTTCACAGTTTGGGATGTAATTACTTCTTTAGCACAGTTCTTTGAGACAGCCACTACCTCTCAAGCAAGGACTGATTATCCACAGTTCCTACTAGTTTCATTACAAGCTCACTGGGGGTGGCCTACTGCTATACAATGTCAATGGAAAATGGACTAATAAATAAAAATGGGATGATTGATTAAAAGCCAACAAGTGCCTACGTACTCCAGATGATTCATTGTGCTGAAAAGTCTCATGATCTGTAGACAAAAGAGACAAAGGAATGCAAGATTAAAGAGGCAGGTAGTGGCAGAGAGCAAAAAGAACTCAGAAGCCAGTGGTTTATTCTGATGATCAGAAATTGTGAAATTATTATTAATTAAAAATAACTGGAAAAGAGGCTGTCACATGGACAGAATGGACTTGATGGCCACATCAGAGACATAGACCAAGTAGGTCTCTGCCTAACTAAGTAATTGCATTTATACTTACTTGAGCTAAAGCAATAAAATAAGTAAGGATTAAACAACTCAGTCTAAGGAACAAGTCTTAATCTTGATGCAAATCACATGTTAAATGACTTCTCCCTTACTCACTCTATTTTTTTAAACATCTAATGCCAGAAGCTTACCTCATATTTTTCTTCATTTCTCTTCATTCTAAACCACAATAAAATGCGAATACATCAAGGCGAAGGTGGGCTTAGAATGATTCTTCTAGAAAGCTAATATGATATTGATGTTTAGTAGCTTGTCTGTACCCTTATCCAAAGGACAGAGATCAATTCATTCAGGAATGATTTCCTTCACAAGACTGACTATCCTAGTCCACGTTATTCATTTAGTTTCTCTCTGGAATTAATGGAGAGCACTAACATATGTGTTTTTCTGGGTGAGATGATTCATGCTCTGGAGGTGTGAACTTGTCTTCCTCAACTGAAAAGGGAGCTTTAACAATTTTTTTAGATATTTTATTTTTACACACTAAAATTAAGGGACATTAGTATTACTGTTAATGACTGACTACAGTGCAGAACCTTGTTAGCCAAAAAATGGGTCAAACTGTCAAAACAGAGCACAAAAGAGAGAGGCCCTCAGTCAGCTCAGCCTCAATGGCAGGACAATTTCATTAGATTTCATGACAGCAAAAAACTTCTTTTGCCCTGAGTTAACATAGTGTTCCTGCCCTTTAAAAACTTTTCAGAAGTCCAATTCTTGACTGAGATCATGAGACAAGTTGATTGCCTACAAGCTGTCCTGCAGCGTAGAAGGATGTGCTCACACTATAAAAATGGAAATGTGAAGCTATTTTATGACTTTTTAACACTCAAAGTTATTGGGATCTGTTATAAGCGCTGACCTGCACTTACAATTATAGTTACCATCACTCCTTGGGAATGAGACCTGAAGTTATAAATATGTCCATTTCTAGAAGAGATTAGAAATTACTTCAAAGAATTAACTTTCAAAAAGAAATTATACACTAATTAAATAAAACTCTAAAAATGAAAAGCCAGTCCCAGAGATAAGTCTGCTTTGAGATGACATTTGTGCAGATCGGTGCTTCTGTCTTACACTAATGCAGAGAAAGAGACAGCGACTGGGAAAGTTTCTTCAGCCTCAACACATCAAGCAGGCAGTCTCGTGGCACGCCAGGCTCCTCCTAGTGAACCCAAGAAAAGACCAATAGCTTGAAAAAGTGGGGAAAGAGAAGAACAGTTCATCAAAATGTTCAAATAATTTGTAAAATCGGTCTCTAAATAGCCCTATTTATTTAATTTCATTGCATTAGAGATACTGCACGAGTGTGCTGAGGTTCTCGACTAGACTTACTTTAGCATGGAAAGAGAGCCTTTTGTGTGCCCAGAACTTCACATGCATTAGGATACAACTTTCAGGTTTCCAAGTAGAGTGCAAAATGCCACCCATTTGTCAATTTAGGCTAATTTCACAATGCTAACTTTTGAAGGGCATAAAATATTTTAGCTATGTTACCCTTACAGCTTTACATAGAATCCTTTAATATTGTAAAGAAATCATTTCTACAAATGGTTTTATGAGAGAATTCCCTTTTACAATACGGGATATTTTTATACATATTAGAATGCTACAGCCTAGACATTCTATTAAATCTTTGATCTGATTTAAAATACCTGTAATGCTGTTTTCATGTAAATCCCACAGAATTTTTCTGTGAAAGCACATGTGCAAGACAGGAGAGGAAGAAAGAACAATTTCGATCTCCTTACTCCTAGTTTACCAGCCTCCAACTGGAACAGGAGGCATTTGTAAATGTATCTATCTAGCTCATTTATTTTCTCACCATATTTTCTCAATGTATTGTAATATTTCATTTTCACTTGTGCAACAAAGAAAAAGAAGCCATAAAAAGACGATAGGAGAGAATTCTATGCAAGTCTTTGAAGTAATGCTGATAATATGTTCCCGAGAAACTGAATTCCCATTTGCATAATTAAATCGGCCAGAACTATCTAACTGTCCAGCTTGCAGGAGTTCAGCTTCTCTGAAATGCAATATCCCTGCCCATGAGACGCTGGCCAATTACACAGGTGAATTGATAGAAGAGTTCAAGGCACAGTATGCTTGATTCAGTATTGGAAGTCTAATACAAGCTATACAGTATGAAGCAGCAGTATTTTAATATTTCTGGTAAATAACGTACAACTGCTACAGACATATAGAACTGTGACACTGCAAAATTGGGATTGACAGGGTTGGGGTTTTTTTTTCCTTTTTTTTCAAATCAAGCAGGGAGTAGACATAAGGGTGTGGTGACAGGAGTTTGTTAAAAAGCTGACTTGGTTTCCCCCTGCATAAATACAAATTGTTTCTCTGTATTTTCATGCTCACAAAACATGTAAAACTTCCTCATGCAAGCACTGGTCTGCTAGAAGGCTGATTTCCATATCCATAACTGCAGTAACTAAGGTACTTGTGACATATTGCAGAGGAGCAGACTTCTGCCAAGTGGGTCACTGTTAATCTCTGCACCCATAAACATGTGTAGGGAAGAAAACAGTGCAAAGGAATGACTGCCTTTCCAAGCCTGCAGCTAGCACTCAGCCGCGCGTTACATCCATGGCAGATGGGGTCGAGAGCAGGCAGGGAGCAGGAAGGGAGAGGTGTCATGGGACAAGGTGGTGTTTCTTCCTGAGACACTATTCTATACCTCTTTTCAGAGCAAAGCAAAGCCTTTGCCATAGCAGTATTAGCAGCTGGTGTCTAGCCAGCTAATGTTCAGTTTCCTTCAGTTAGTTGGTTATGCATATATTTTTCCTAATCATTACTCAACATAGAAAAAAAAAAAAAAAGTTCCAGCTTGCAGTCAACATGACCGTGGCTGGCTGAGTACTCTGAGACACAGCAGCATTTCCTGAAGGATCCAGAACGCGCTGGACTTCCCTCAAGGTAATGGTGCCTGCAGTAGTGGTTTGAGGTCCCAGAAATTATGTAAGAAAATGCCGTCACTGTGGAGTGAACATGAGACTTCAGTACAAACTATAAACTATGGTTGCTGTGGAATGACACTTTGGTTTTAAGGTCAGGAAGCAAATGTGGAGTTTAATGCCGATAACCTCTTGATAAAAGAAACAAGCAAAAAATCCCCAGAGATCCCTGTATTTGCCACCAATCATGAAGTGGCAGAAATCTATCAAACGCACTCTGCTTGGCCATAATCGAAAGGCAACCCATATGTTGCCTGATTATCTTTTAAATATTGTATCCATTTATCAAAGACAATTTTCTGTGAATAATAAAGTATGGCGAACCACCTAAAGAAAAGTCAGACCATCTGTCTGCCTCCTCAGTCATTAACATTCACCTTCAGTATACGCTTGGCTTGTTTTATAACTACTTGAGTGACAGGAGAATTAGTTCATTCCCATGGTTTGGTTTTTTTTTCCTGTAGACTTTATTTTTTCTATCATCTATGCATACATTTGTTAAAGAGAAGATGGGGGCGGAATATGCGAAGTCTAAACTAATTTGAGAAACTAGCATAGCTTCTGCTTGCAGATGTCATGGTGTTTGCATTTTACATATTCATTGAAATGATTCTTCTTTTTCAGGGGTAATGAAAATGCATTTTTAGGCTGCCTTTAAATCCCAGGTACTCCCTGAAGTTGTAAACATTTTCAGGTTCTCCCTAGTGCTGAGGACAACTGTTCCTCCAAATGTCTCTCTATGCGTTGATGGCCACACATTTGCTTGATTTCTGGGCTTCTGTATGTGAGGACAATGGTCCACACATGCAGATCTTGCATCTGTCTCATATCCGTTTTTCATAAACCAAGAATGGCCTCCACGGAGGTGCAAGAACTTGCCATGTACTGTCCAAGGTCATAAAATAGAGCAAAATAAAGGGAGTCAAGAATTCTGACCAGAATTTGAAGGGTCTAATCTGGAGATTGGCATAGTGCCATGTATAAGAGATTCACCACTTTCTATATTTAAAATAAAAATACCTAATTTTTACTTAACTTTTAAGATTAAGTTTATGCCTCAGAGATTTTAAAATAACAAAGCAGAATTGTGTGGGACAATAAGGAGTGAAATAGATGAATGGTGACTAGAAATGAGTTCTGATTTCTTAGGTGCTTTCAGTGTTTTTTGCAAAAGTTCTGAACTAAAATATTTTCTTGAAACTTTAGCTGTTGACCTCTAAAGTGTGCATTCGTTGGAAAAGAAGGTATGGGCAGGAAATATATTCAAAAAAAGCAACCTTAAACCAGACTTTCAATAAAAGGCATAATGGAAATTGTAAATAATTACGGGTAATTTGAAGTCTACTGAATTCAACAGCTGAACTTTGAGAATTTACTCCACAATGACATAGACAAGATATTTCTATACTTTCTTCCAGTGAAGTCTCTCCTTCCATTTGCTGTGAGTTCAGAGTTTTTTGACTCATATTCAGTGATGTTTCTAAACCATTTTGTAATATAAAACTCTTCAAACATTTCTCCTTTTCCTCTAGAAATTAGATTATTTATGGCTTAGTATAAGATTCAAATAGATGAAGGGTGATTCAACATGAAAATGCAGAGGTTCTTTTTCAGTGGGGTTCTACTCTCTGTCCACAACTTATTAAAAGAGTGGTTACATTCACATTTTACCTAGAATTCCTAAAATTAAGTTCTTCTATTAGCTTATTTGTGCAAATAAAAGAATGAGCTAATTAGTTACTAGTTCCCACAAAAGACTTGCTTATAGTTAACAATTCTTTTTTTGCTTCAACTGATCTAAAATTCTGTGGGAAGTACTGCTCAAATGGATTCTGACAGTGATTCAAAACCACTTTCATCTTGCCAATGAGACAAGGGCAAAGAGATAGAGTTTAGGGCTCAGACAGAGGAGCAGGCTAACATGGCGTAATGAGTTACCAGTGAGCCAGGCCCTCTTAACTGGTGACACGCTCTTTTTCGCCGACATAAGGTAAAGGACATTAACTTTTGCTGAGATTTAATCTGGTAAACTTTACCGCACTCTTAGACCAGTTAACCACAGTGAGATGTGATCACTCGTTAAATGTGCTAACTCATTCAGGGTATTACCAGTGTACGTAGTAAGGCTCTGGCATCCTATACTGCAATAAATGAAAATGACTATTGATAAAAATCTACATATTAATTGTTAACATGCAAGTGGAGATGTTTTTATCTGCATGAGAACGAATAAGCTCATCATAGAGAAAATAGGTGACATGGTATTGCCTTATAAGAAGTAAACTCTCATTGGAGATTCACATAAAGGGTATAAATAATAAAAATGGATGAATAAAGATTCAATAAAATTAAACACTTCTGCAACTGTTGACAGCAAGAAAAATTACCCTGTCAGGAGTAAAGAACAGATCCAGCCTCTGATGATTTTAGTACAGCTCCACAGTACTGCTACCTTCTTGTGGCTCAGCTTGCATTTTCTTATCGAACACTATGAAGCAGGCAAATTATGTAGTCAAATAAAATCAATGAAATAAAATAATTGAGCCATCATATTCATTACTGGTGATTATTAATTGTGTGACTTTTATCTGAGTTAAAGTGGGAAATTTGCAACAGAATGAAACAAGGTGTCTTTTTCCCCCTTTTAAAAATGCTGATTGCTTATATCTTTTAATTCTTCTGCATTCAAGGCAGTGGGCTTAGCAGATGTAATGAGAACGTAGTTCGTTATTGCAGAAACTAAAGGGGCAGAGCTTCATGGAAGGAAGCAAGTACATCCAACCACAGGCCTATCAAGAGATGGAAGTCACCAGAGGCCAGTGGGTCCTGCTTGAAGAAGACACAGTCCATCCCCAAGCAGTCATGCCTAGGAAGGAAGGCAGAGTTTGGATGGATTTTAGGTTGGTCTGGTTTGCCCCTTTCCACAGAGTATAAGGGTTTAAGTCCTTCTCATCACCTTTTTCTAGTCATGTTGCTGCATTCAGGATGACAGCTGTCCTTTAGGAAGCTGGGATGGAGACAGAATCATCGACTTCTGTTAACCCCCGGCAACATGATGCTAAATGTTTTATGTGTTTTGCTGCAATTAGACCCACTCCTGAAATATTTGAATTTTGAGCCTACAAAAATTCCATTAGCAGAAAGCAGGGCTGTATCTACAGTGAAAGATCACACACACATGTCTTTGAAGAGCCAGGGTCTGACATTCATTCAGTGAGTCTATGCCTTCAGTTGAAAAATGCATGTTTCAGAATCTCAGAAAGTATTTGATTTTTCTTCAAACTCTTTCAGCTGAAGCATTCATTAAAAACAGTTTAAAACAAAACACTGCAGTTTAAAAAAAATGCTTTCCTTATGTAAATTTTAAAATGTGCCTAATTAAAGCATTAAATAAATCCCAAACAAAAAAACACACATCTCAAAACTGAACATTTGATATAAAGTAAGGGGGGGCATGTATATTCCATCAGGAAAATGCAAAGAAAATAATACAAAGAATTGTTTTTTTGCCAACCTAAGTTCATCTAAAAGAAGGTATGAACTTAAAACAAAACAATGGTTCGCACAGTTTTAATGATAACATTTTGCTGATATTTCATTCTTGGTTTAAAAAGAATCAACATTTATGACAAGTACCAGAGAAAAAGCCTTGAGCATGTAAAAGTTTAAAAGGAATTTATAATCTAGCTGAGATCACTTTTTAGGCGGGAAGCTATCTGATTGATAATAATATCCACCATGCTCTTTATAGCTAATTTCTTCTGAGTGGCTGTAGCATAGATTCACACGGATTCAGAGAAGATCCATCAACTAAATATCTCAAATGCACCTCTTCAGAAGTCTCTGTTCTCTAATCTATGTTACCATTATTATTTTAGGTGAGAATTTTTTGGTGAAATCGCCTCTAGTTAGAAGAGAGGCAATGAGACACAATCTGGATTTGGCCGTTCCTTTGTCCGTAACTCCTCCATGTTCCATACCCAGCCAACATCAGCTTTATCTTGGTTAAAATCTGTTTCCCTCAACAGGTTGCAGCTGTTAACAAGACTGACCAGCATAATGCTGTGCTCCTCTGTAGAGCTCATTAAAAAGTATCCACATGTAAAAGAGGGGGATTAGAATTTACTCAGCTTTGCTTTAGTTAATCCAGTGTCTCTCTGAAGGCAGCATGGCTTAGTGCATCTTCTACAGTATTGCCTTGTACCGTCGTCTCCTCTCCTGCAGTATGGCACGCAAAGGGAGTCACATCATTGTAAAAGAACAACAACGCACTTACTTCAGCGCCATTCCTATGTTTTCTCCAGTTGGTTATAAAGATGCCATTAAAAATCATGTTTTCCTTCCAGATGCACTCAATTATAATTGATCTCTGCTGTTTTAAGTGTGGGGTAAAATTCTGACACAGTAAAATAACCCTTCAGGTAACCATTAGCAAATGTAGCACTTTTGCGTATAGCAGCCAGTTGCTTATAAATGCTGAACTGCATAACGTTCAGAGTTGGAAATGGTACTTTTATGAGAAAAAAAAGAACAATTAAAAGATAGTGATCCAATACTGGAATCATATTCAAATAGGAAAATTCTTGTTGGAGACTGTCCATAGAGAGTAGACTGTAAAATTGCAGCCTGTATTGCAAGACTATATCACTCTAGCAGTCAATCTTGTTCCAGTGCATTTATACTGATACTCCCATTTCTACTCCTACATTCTTGGCAACTGAGAATAGTCACACCGGTATATCGTGACTTCTCAACTGAATTATAAAGTCTAAGAAAAAAGCAGATGTTAAAGTGCCAAGTATTGGATCAATCAGGGTAATCATGCCCCCTTATCCTCTTTTAAATTCAATCTTGCAACCTAAAACAGTATCTGATAATGATGAAGCAATTCACCGTGATTCCTGAATTTTTCAATACATTTTTTGCCACCATACCAAATCCTCCTCTGCAGGTATGGCCTGTCTTGGACCAAAGCTAGACTGATTTGTTTGGCTAGGCTTTAAACTCAGAACCATCCTGGGTAGCAGCTATCTTTATCATGGAGCCTTAGACCTCAGCTGAATTTCTGACAAAAGTAAAATTATTGAGTAGCTTACCCTAAAAACAAAACCCTAAAAAACCCCAACAAACAAACAAGTAAAACCCCTTACTTTGTTTTCTGTCCTTGCTTTTTTTTTTTACTCCATGAAACAATACATTCTGTGCTTAAGACTTGTACATGTGTGGGCAACGGGGAAATGACTTTTCATTGCACAGAGGCATATTTTTATTGTTTTGCCTTCCTCTCTTTTTCTTTCTGTTGTTCACATCTTTTCTGCCTTGAATGACTGAAAAAGAACCAGAAAAAGGATCAACTTTCTCAGCATCTATGTTCACTTCTCCTCAGCGCCCTACTCGCCCCAACTGTTATTAACTTTCTTTTTGCCTTGTAACTAGGAAGCCATTCCCTTTCTCGCCTGCTCAATGTCAGTGGTCTCCAAAGAGCAAACAATCCAGCAGGGAGAGAATCTGCTCGCAGTAACACCAATTTTAATGCAGAGCAAGTCTTTCAGATTTAGTGTAGGAATTCAAATTTGATATTTGTGTAATTGAGAACAGAATTTGGTCCTCTGTGGTGAAGAATGAATTCCAGAGTACTTCTACTGGAAGAACTTGTCCTTAGAAGTTCTTCTTTTAAGATCTGCAGGAAAATTAGATATTGTGCATAGCAGTCTATATGCTGTCTGAATTTTTAGGCAGTATAGATACAAAATTTGCAGTGCATTTTAGTAATCTGCTATGCATGTTTTTCCCTCAAGATGAATGCATTTATATCTCTCAACCTATCTATCACATAGCATCCATTAATGGACAGTTTTACTTGTAAAATCTCTAACACACAAGCACATTTAAAAGAAAAAGAAAAGCCCCTGACAATAGTGTACTTGATCCTTTGCAAATCCCTGTGGATGTATAGTACACAGTAAGTCAAAAATAATTAATAGGGTCAGCTTCAAAAGATGTCAGGTTCATTGAAGCATTGTATGTTTCTTTGAAAGAGAAACAATGCTGACACATTTTTAAAACTTATGGTAAACTCAATGTTGTCTCTAGAGATTGGCACTTCCATAGTGCTGTTGTAGCTTCTTCTCATTGCTGCCTGTATTCACTCTAGTCATATTGGTGGAATGCTTTTTTTCTTTCAAGGATGTGGAAATTTAAGGGTAGAATTAAGTGAAAAAACTGCTATGTATGCTATTACTTTGTTTTGCAATTAATGAAGAACTATAAATGTAATGGGCAACATCATTCTAATCTGTTACTCTAGTTTTTCACTGCAAAAAGGGCTTATTTCCATGAGGAAGAAGTATTCACAATTCAAACCCAGTGAAGACATCAGGTTTTAAACACATGTCAAAAATTGGATTCAGCAAAGTACTTGGGATTTGTCTACCTGAACCCATAAAAATCAGATGCCAACAAGCTTCAAAGAAGGAAAGTCAATGCTTTTAACAAATCCCATTATGTGGGAAGCCATGACAGGTACTAAAATTTTGTCACCCTTTTCCACCTTCATTTAGCAACTCTGTTTTTAAGTTGAATTCACATTAACAGTGGCTTTTCCAGACACAAACAACAACAATAGTGGCACGGTGAAATTTCAGTCAATGAGAAAGAAAGCAGATTCACCCTACATGATTAACAGCAACGTAACAAACTGGTAACTTGCCCTGCTTAAGAGTCTCTCCTTCCCAATATGAAAACTCTTCCTCTAGAATATGAATTTATCCCTGCATCACACATAATAATTTATTTTGTTAATCCGGAATGTAAAATAAACCCTAAGGGTCTGTTTATTTGTATTCAGAAGTTATAGTGAATGCTGCCAAGTGAAGTTCTTCAGATTTTTTTGCAGTTGGAAGACTCAGTTTATTGGTAAATGCTGATTTTAACAAGCGAATAGTAGCTTCAGTTCGTTGTTTGGGGAGTCACAGGCAGACCTGCAACTTCTCGGTGACCCACCGGAGGCTGGGCAGGAAGGTAAGAATCATTAGGCAGAGGGCTGTCAGTTCCAGCAGCAGCTCTCTCCCGTGGCCATGACAAGTGACCTCTGCCAAGGCCGGTCACTGCTATGAGAGAAGCCATGGAGGAAAAAGAGAAGGAATGAGGCAAAAGCAACCTGTAGACTAATGCAGTATAATTTAAAAGCTGACCCTCTACATTGAGGCTAATGGAACTAAACAACTATAATCCTGAAAAGAAAATGGAACGTTATTGAGGATGTAGCTACAGTACTTGAAATCCAATTAACTGTTATGTCTCCCTAAAGATTTGGATCACATTTTTTTTCCTATCATTAACTGAAATTTGTTTTTTCTTTGATTAAGCTTTATATTAAAAAATCCAAACAGACAGAATGGTAATCAAAAATATGTATCATCTTAGGCCCACTCTTCATTATTAAAATCTCTCATGTCAATCATATGCATGATATTTTACCAGTAGTAGAGTCACTTAGAAATAGTCAGTCTGCCAGTTAGCAAAATCCTCCTCAGAACCGCAGCTTCCATACTTCCATGCTAAGTATATTTCTGCCTTCTACTCTAGTTTGACACATTTAATATCGAGAACTCCATGACCTTCCAAGCCTATATAAATCCAAACTTACACAAAACTAGGTGAAGCTGAAATCTGAAGGATGTTATAGATACAAATAATTAACCTTTTAATCTGTCTGTGACACAATTTGGGTAAATTCTCTGTAGTGAAATAAAATAAAACAACAGCATAAAAAGCTTTCTTTGTAACTTGTTTATAACAAAAAGGAAAAAAAAGGATATCACTTAACATCTAGGTTTGATTTTGTTTCTGTTTTTTAGTTGCAGAAAGCCAGAATTAGTCCACTGGGTACCTTCAAAAAAGAGAATTGCAAACACATTCGGTGGTCATAAAAGAAACGAAACATACGGAGGAGTGTCTCAGCACATAGTTAAGGACAGACATTCTCTGCAGACTCCCTTGATGCACTTAGCGAAGATACCAAATCTCAAGTAAACCCTGTGGATTCTGGCAGTGTACATCTTCTGTATTTCACAACAAATTCCCAGACCAAACAGTAAAGGCATTAAAGAAAGCGGGATCAATATTTCTCAGCCTACTTTTGTTCTCCTCCCTAAGCCTCAGAGCCAAGAGTCCTGCTACTCGTTCTCTGTAGTCATCACCATCAGTATCCTGGCTGCAGAAGAACAAGTCTGCAGTTTAAAATAGGACAGGCAAGATTTTTTCTGTTCTCTCACCCTGAAGGATGCAGAGATGGTTTACACAGCAACATCTTACTGTTCTCATGCAGCTGCACAAATGAGTGGACCAGGAATACTCCCGTAGTCAGACATTAATTTCTGCTGAGAAGCAGCAGCTACCCTTCTCACAGCTAATGATGGCCATTTCTAAGCTAAAAAGCAGTGCCCAGCATTGCGAGTGCTCTTCTTCATACTGTAAAAGAACTTAAATCACCAGTGGAACAGATAAGCAGAACTAAAATTGCCAGTCTATAGCTTCAGAAAAAATTCCACTGTTGATGTGAAAACTATAATAATTCTGAAGATGGGCACAAAGCATGGTAGAGAGAAGGGAACCGAATTAGCACTAGCTGGACTTGGAGCACAAGGCTACGGGGAGCAGGGATGGTGCCGATCCATAGAGCCAGCTCCCTGTGCATCAGAGGTAGGCTTTTTGGACCAGATGCTACCTTAGCTTCAGCATCACACATCTAAATGGGATAAATTGGCTGGGGTTGCTACAGTATAACTAAAGACAAGTCTTGCACAGATGAATACACTGTACCCACATGCATAAATCATATCTATTGGCAAAAGGATGTTCAATCTCCAGAGTAGTTACTTAGGTACAAGGTCAGCCAAAAACATCAACTTAAGGCACTCTCACTTTTATAATGGAGTGTTTGCATAACCTATTGATTTGTAACAATTTCGCATTAAAATTAATTATTTTAGTAATTTCTTACCAGATCTTCTGTCAATGAGATCACAGAAAGGACATGGTTTCTCTTATTTTAAACAAGAAAAAGGAAAAGAAAAAGGTATGTTAATTACACTGTTTAGTTCTGTGTTGTTCTGTTTCATGAAACAAACAGCTAGAATTATTCAGAAAGCTAATATCTTTTTAAAAAAAAATTTCAAAGCTTATTTCAGAAACTCATTAAGTAGCTTAAGCAGGTCAAAAGCTGTGTCTGTGCCCATCTTGAACATGCCTCAATAATCAACCTTGTTTTCAAAATATGCCAGCCTTGGTCCCTCAAGCGAAACAAGCTGAACTGTTCTAGTGCTAAGCAACCATGTGGTCAGAAACGTATTTGAGCTGGTCCAAAGCTGGAATTTATTAGCTCCTTTTCTGACAACAAATTCCACACAGGACATCTAAGGATCTGTTTTGAAATTTTGGTGATTCAACTTCATATCAAAATGATTGAGTACAAGTATATTTGCAGCCCAAGACTGTAAGTGAAATCTGGAAGCTAATTTTGTATAAGATCACAACCTCCAAATTAAATAATAGATGTAGCCTGCCTGCTGCATCATCAAATTTTAATTAGATTCTTTGCAGCTGTATGTCTTTGATCTCAGCTAAATAAATCATAGATGCGTTGTGGTTTTTTGGTTGGATTTTGTGTCATGCTAAACTCACATATGAAGCAGAATAATGTGTTTGAACCTGCATTGTTACAAGGAGGAAAGGAGAAGGTAATTCCCCCTGGAACTTCACCTAGAGCACTGAATTACTTCAACATCTACGTTTATCCTCATCCCTGTTTTCAAAATTAGGTAAAATTAATTTTTTTTCAAAATTATCTTTTCAAATGGCAGTACCACAACCCGATGGCTGCATTCCAAAGAGAAGACATTGGCTGAATCCAAGAGCCATAAAGGCCCCTCTTGAACCGAGATTTGAAAACCCTTTGCTGCTTGATGTTACCAGACATGGAAACACGTTTGTGCTGTTTTTTGGCTATTACAATCTGAATTCTTAGGCTCATTTATACAGACAAACTGAACCAACAGCACTAAAGTGCAAAAAATACTGAAGTTTGCCGTTCCTGTAGTAAACTGCTGCTCACAACTAGGGCAATTTCGTTCTGGTTTAAAAGATGAAATGATAGGCCAAATCCTGAATTATAGGCTATGGACACCACATATTTTACCTGAGGAGGGAACAGATTTATTTGCTAATTACTTGCAGTAAGATTTGGATTTAGAGGATCAGAAGACTTCCAAGAGCTCTGAATGCACAAAGACACCCTTAACCTAGTTCTGAATGAGATCAAAAGGAATCCCTCCAGGAGCTCCTGCTGGAGCGGGGGACTTCGCTGCTGCACCTTTCCAAGAGCTGTGCATTTTAGGCTGTTTTGCTCCTGATCTGATAACAAGAACTGATTAAAAATTAGAATGCAACTGTATATGAAGTACAGATAAATTATTGCATTAGATAGATTTCATCTGCTAGTGTACTGCAAGTCATAGGTTAGCAATAATCCATAAAAAACTAAAGCAGATCATCATAAGGTCAGATTCTGTTCATGGTTATTAGTGTTATGAAAAAGTTGGTTGTGTTAAAAAGAGCATACAAATTACTTTGTAAAACAACTGAAATCAGTTACATTTTACCCACAATTTAACAACATTGAAATTGTTAGTCTTATAAATGAAAATTGTTAACTACAGTCCCACTGTAATGAGGGCAATTTCATTCTTTTAATGCTTGCATGTGCAATTGTTTTTAAATAATACTCGAGCAGACAAAAGCTGTCCTGCAGCAGCGTATATCTTCCATAATGTAAATACATATAATTCCTAGGAGGATATATCTAAAGGATTTCACATATAAAAATACATCGATACAAGATAACTAAACAAATTATTACATATTTATGCACTGAAGACAAATTGTCATTTAAACCCAATGCCATCTCTTTTAGAAAAAATACCAACAACAACAGTTAAGGAACATATTCCCTATGTTATTTCTCACAGAGAGAAGGTTTCAAGAAACACTTTTGTGACTCAGATAACAGTAAATCCTTGGATTTCTTTCTTGAACAGAACGGACACCCGCTGCATTTTATTTTGCAATTATTCTACACTCTTCACAATGGCTGCCATGGAAGTTTTTTCTCTCACCATGTAATGAAAGATGTTTTTTAAAAACAAGATTGCAAATTGTGAACAAAGTGCATTGATGAGATAGTCACCTTTCCATGGACCTTGATTCCTTGTCATTTGGCAAAACTAGTTCCTTACTACAGAAAGTAGAAGGTTCTTACTCATTGAAGTAAGGATAGCACAGGCACGGTATATTTTTAAAAGGTCACATAGCCATTCAGGCATGGCACTTCTCCTTTGCTGCTTTAAACCCCGTGTGCTCCGTAAGTCAATATATACACACGGTAGCTGGACACAGCAGTGTCTGCTGGCTAGCAGGCTGGTCCTGTACGTACACAGCATCTAAGGCCAGACTAGATCTATATCAATGCACATGCACACTAAGAGATTTAGTTGGTTCTTTAAAACATCTTCCTCAGTAAGCTGCATAGATTTGATATCAAGTGTTTAGACATAGACCATTTGTACAATTTAACCTTCAGTATTTATACAACTATAAAGGGAATATGGTGTATTTTTATGTCCCACAGCAGTACATAAAAGGAAGAAAAATGCAAAGAGTGGATAGAAAAGCTTTCAAAAAAATGTACACCCTGCTCTTATGTTGCTGCATAATGGTGTGTAAAATGTACTCAAGTTTTTTGGTCACAGGACACAAAGTGTAGCATGAAAGCAAGAATATTAATCACATAAATTTTGCCTATCACTTGCCTTGAAACCTTCATATGTCAAGAGGAAGCTTAATGTTCTCCCTAAACTAATTTTTTTCTTGTTCTTTTCTTTTTTAAAACAAAACATTTTGCATAGCAGAATATCTTCATTACCTACTCCTGTGGCAAAAAAAGCGTGCCTCAAGGCAAGTTAAGTTATCCTAATGCACCGGACTCATTTTCACCTTATGAGTTTTCTCATCATCTCTTTCTTCCTCAACAGTTTCTCTTAAAAATACTAAACCACAGAGTACAGTCTAGAAATATGTAACTCAATCCATTAGGTTCTTTGCCACATCAAGGACATCTTTTATAAAGTAAATAACTGTGACTGGCTAAGAAACTGTGCTGTGTATTATAAAACACTTTGTGTTTTATTTCACCTTTTGTTATGCTTTTTGAAGCTAACAGCTGTAATATGTTCCTTTATAATAGTTTCTTTTTCAGCTTGATAGCTATCTCTCTACAGAATTCTCCAAGTAAGCTCAAAAGAGCACATCTGTAGAAACACTCCCAAACTTCTGAGTATAGTCATCTAGCTTTTTGAAAATATTTTTGAAATTATATAGGGATCCAACTTCAGCCACTTCAGAAGACTCTGATTTACAGAGTAAGACCTTAGCTGTTTCTGAGGGGTCTTATGTCAAGTTAACCATGTAAAAGGACTAGTCAGTTCTAAAATTGTAGGTCATTAGGAATTAAATGCGTGACAAATTTTCAAAAGGAGCCATGGATTATTCCTCAGAGTAACTAACACCAATATTCTAAGTCTCCTATTCAAAAGATACTACCATTAGATTCCTACCTAATTCTGTATGCAGATACTCAGACTAAGATGAAACCTAACTCTGAAAGTCACCCAAATAACTGCTACTGCATGAAGACTTTTTTTGATGGAAGCAGAGGAACTGAGACTTGTTTTCCATCAGGGAGGGAGAAACAGGCTCCACAGGAGGCAACGGAGAGGAGAGCCGGGAGGATGCTCTGGTGTCCATGTACTGATAAGGGCAGCTGGAGAGGCAGCTGAATTTCACACGCTGGCACAGACAGTGTGATTTTTGGCAAATCAAGCAGCATAGTGCAGTGCCATGGGAGACAGCTAAGAAGAACCACCAGTACTACTGCATAGGCCTGTCTAGGTTAGCATGCCCTGCTCCCCTGAAGGAGGGCTGAATCATTGTGGTCATGGTGCCTCCAGTGCTCAAGCTGGCTCAAGGACCACTTCAGAGCCCTACTCTACATAGACCACCCCGCAGGCTGGGGGGGAAGTGGGAACAAAACCACTAGCCTATCTCCAGTGGACATTTTGAAGATAAACACGTCGAGAGGCACTCAGGAGCGGCTTGACGTTCCTTGCTCCGTTCTCTGACCAACAGGCAGAAGACACACACGTAACATACACACACATATGCACACAGAGGAAGCAACAACTTGCAGCTGCTACTCCCTCCTTTTTCAGGTGGAAAGCAGAGATATCAGATGAGAGAGTGGCTTCACTCTGCACAGCCCTTTTCAGGAGCTGATTTACAAACAAAGCAATACCTCTGTGCTCTTTGCTAAAAATTAGATTGCAAACTAGCCATTAGTCCCTGAATACGACTGCACAGCTGCTGTCTGTCCAGCTATTATTAATCATACACAGTCAAAAATGAAAGCTGTTCATACAGAAAATTCAAAGTATGAAATTCTTTATTCATTTCAAAGCTTGTTTGAATTGCAACTTCTTTAAATAAAAAAGTAGGCTTCTAATCAGGTCACAGTGAAATTTTCATTTCCTGGAATCCTAGTATTTAGGAGACAAAAATTCCTTTTTATTATGTATGTCACATACACTGTCGTATTTTCTGAGCACCTCAGAAGCATTCTTCAGGGCAGTCTGGGTCAACTAATTTAGTCAACACTTACATAAAAGTCACTCGCAGATCAGGTCTCAGTCCTACCCTGCAAACCAGCCAATGCCCATGTTATCATGAGGACCTGATTGGAGGACTGTGTGAAATCACGACTGTATTAATTGGGGAGAGAGAGGAAAGATATGGAAGAGGAAATAACAGTATATTTAAAACAGAGATCTGAGATTAAAAGAATCAATTACCCATTGTTTTAGTATTGTGTGCTCTTTAATATAAAGATCTTTTCTAAGATCTATAGCTGTTGGAGGTTGTCAAACAAATAACTAAACATATAGAAGGTGCAATTTTTCTTCTAAAATATAAGGCTAGCTGATGCTTGCACATGCATTCTGTACAAGCTGAAAAACAAAAGCATGCTCTTGTAGTTGATAGCAGCCAATTTTCTCATTAACTCTAAGAGACTATTATTCTTCCATGTTCTAACTCTTCAAGACCCTGAGTCATTCTTGAGTCACATGTTTTTGAAGTAGGGCATACAAAATAACATGGCTCAAGTCACTTGGAAAGAAGATTCTGAGAAGCCTAAAATAGGCACTGCAGTTGTGAAAATGAAATGAAGGCAGGTATTAAATAAACAATGCAGAGAAGGCATGAGCATACAGCCATGTTAAAGATGACACAAGGAGGCCAGAAAGGAAATAACGTCAGAAAAGTTTTGAAGAGACATGGTACACTAAAGCCTTACCACAATATTTTCATCTCTATTTTTACCTCCAAGTGCTTTACAAATGTGAGGACTGTAACTTTGGGAGCACAAATGGAATTATTGATTATAGGAGAAGTTTTGTTCTGCTCTAGCAACTGGATCATGAATTTGTCATGCTTTACAACTGAGAGGAACATGTGCCTATTGTTGTAAGAGTCTATGAATGACACTTTATGCATTCCTCCATGGATGAAGCACAGCAAAGTCATTTCTAGTTTTGGAGAAGGCTGGGTTAGAGAATTTGAGGAGACTTCCTGTGAAAGACTTTAGCAATCTCCAAAGTCCAAAACACAGCAAAATTCCTGTGTTGCAGGACAGCAGTGTAGCACCAAGAGGACACTGGCAGGAGTAGGAGACATTCAGTATCTCACAGAAGTGGATTGAGAGCACAGCGTGCAAAGCTTTTACAGAAACAAGCAGAGCTTCATGTTGGTTTTGTATTCAGCAACATGACAGATAATACCCATGAGGGGCATATTTCAGTTTCCTTGTAATCAAGCTGAACAACAGCACTTAACTTAATTCATGCAACTGCCATACCCAGATAGGAGATGTCACAACAATATGAAAATGGAAAATGTGATAGCTGAAAAGAACAGTTAACAATAACTTTCTAAAAATAATATCACAGTTTTAATTGCACTCTCAGTTAGAATAAACTAACAGATGCAATAAATTAGTCTTCAACATCCTCCCTATCCTAAGGCTCCTGTAAATTGGCTGTCTAATTCTGGAAAATCGTATTCTCTTGTTAGGACCTGGCATTACAGGTCTGTCTACAGGAGTGGTGAATCCCAGCAGATGACCTGGATCACTCTCAGGAGCATCTAGACTTCACCAGGAATATCGTTTCTGTGTGTCTCTAGCACCTTTGCTGTCAGACTATGCTGTTTATTTTCATGAATCCTCTATGAAATAAGCATTATCCAAGAAGATCAGGAAGGCTCATTCACCCCAAAGGAGTCAATTTTCCTTACAGAAATGTGCTTTCTGAGGCACAGAATTTGAGGGACTTTCCACAAGCCATCCATAAATGCAGGAGTAGGGAGATGAGTACAGGTTGCTAGAGTCCCACACCAGCACTGACTATTCCAATCCTATTTGTAGTGATTAGGGTATTTAATCCCGTGTTGATCAAGTGTCCATTAATCACTGATTTTCATAATTAACTCTTACTTTGGAAATCATAATTTGTGTGCAAATTACTTATGAGTAAAGCAAAATCACACAGAAATGAAAGGCAGCATGTCATCCCATGCAAATACTCAGGTGGAAGGCATCAGGCAACAACTATTATCAGTAAAATGTAATTGGGATAATCTCACTCAGCTCAGTAGTGTGTGAAAAGATCCTTTTGACAAAATATGAGCCCAAAGAAACAAACCAATTTACAACCAGGTATAAAAAAAAGATTAATCACTCAAAGACAGAGGAAGAACGAGGTAGGCAAACATTGTACAGTCATCATAAAACTTGTATAATAATGCCACAAAAGAGAAAATTACAAAATTTACTATCTTTTTCCAGGGACTCTTCTGTTCACTGAAAAAGAGTTCCCATTACACTGCATGCAAGTGAAAACAGAGATAATTGGTTTTAAAACGCTCCCCACTACCACCAATTTTGACAGCAGCAAACGTGCAAATTTACCACCTGAGAGTCCTACCTTGCTGACTTCTAATGAGGAGCGTAAACAGATTTTCTCTCTCCCTGGGCACTAAGCTTTCAGTTATTTGTTGAAATGCAAGTTTTCAATCCTGCACCACTCAACAGTAGTTTAGTTAGCTAACTATTCATGTTGAAAGAGAAAATAAATGCTGTGGTGCACACATAACAGTCTTTAACAAAATCTAAATAGAGAAACTCCGAACCTTTCTCAGAGGGAGTGCACCACCAGCTAAGACCACAACAGATTTCCCATCTATTTTTTTCCTCTATGTCCAGTGGATATACATGGCTTGAAACCATACGTTGTCCGTTCACTTCTCTTCACCTTGCCATGTCTCTGCTGTGGAACTCTCAGAGAGCTGAGATAAGGCTTGTTTCACAGTTTGAAAGAAATGTTTATTCTCCTTTAGTTTCCGATCCCCAAATTCAGCCAAACCTTACTGGTTCTCTTACGTCCAGGGTCTTGGATCTAATGTGGAGACTGACAGAGTGAAGGAGGGAGGGAGGAGACATCAGAGTTGCTCATTGTGTGTGTGTCAGACCCAGATGAAAACCCGGAATATTTTAGCAGCTTCACTCACAGCTGGTACATTTCCCATCAACCTTTTGAGAAAATAATCAGTTTTTCTGCAAGAAATGACAGTCAGTGACTAATGATTGGAATCTGGGAAAACATTGATGGCAAACTTTGACAGTATGATTTTGGAGTACAAAACAAGCTCCATCTGATTAAATCAGCTACGTAACAGCATTTATACCCACCCTAGCTTGTGTAGGAATCAACTCATGTAGATCTTGAAGTCACTGTCATCCATAAAGACTGTGAGTCCAAAGGACTTTTGTTAAGTAGAATTTAATTGCATAACTCGTTAGCCCTGCTGTCACCCTGGTCCTACCTTAAATACATCTCACAGGATTATCATATTTATAATGAATTATTTATTGGCTTAATTAACTTGGAACACAATATGGCTCACTAAAAGAAGTCTGCAAAAAGGCAATTTATATATATGCATATATATATGTGTGTATATATATATAGAATAAAATGGAAAACAGTTTTCCTTGCTAAGCTAAAAAAATCACTACAAGCAAGTTCTCTAAAGAAGTTCATATTGTCAAAAAATGTTTTAGTTTGATTATATAGAAATTAGCACAGGAAGCAATGAAATCCCAGGCTTTCTCTTGGGGCTATGCAAGAGTTTAGAAGCTGGAGAACTGGTTCCTGTTTCTATCAAAGGACTTGGATTAATCAGCTCATTTCCCTGTGCCTAAAATTATTCTATGGCACTTGCATCTTTATTATCAGAAGTCCACAGATAAAACACGCTGTGCAAAGATTAAATATTATTAGCAGAAATGAAGAAATTGCACACAGATTCCACACTCTCCCTCTTCTTTCCTCCAGAATAGTTAGGGTTGTTTTTCACCTGGTGTTCATCAGAAATTACTATTAGCAGACACGCTTCTCTCAAGCCACAATTCTTAGGCTCAATACTGTGCACTTGAAACTCCCATTCAAGTCACTGGGACTTTGCAGACAGCAAGTGTTATGACCCTTATTATGGTCTGTCAGCATGCCAGAAATACTAGTCTGCATCACTGACATTGAAAAAATAACTCCATTACCTGAGAGCGGTAGTAGGATCGTGTTCCTTTTAGGCTCCAGTTCTAGAAAGAGATATCACCTTTTGTTCACTACATTTTGAGGACTGTAGGCGAAGGTGGCTTATTTAAGTATATTGTTCATGTTACACCTCAAAATTTTCATAAAAATAAGGAATTTATACTGCAAGGTGCTGAACAGCACCTCCCATTTTAAATACACTGGTATATGAATATTGTGGAAAAAATGTATTTCTTTTCATTTCAAATTTCATTTCAAATCAGCCTCTCTCCTGTGAGTAAGTACTGGCATGGGATCCAATTAGAACTGGCAATACCTGGTATTAACCCGCAAAAGCGCTCTACTCTTCCTGTGCAATTGCTTTATGTAGAAAGAAATCCCTTCCAGCTCCTTAAAGTGCCACCGATCAACATGCTGTGATCAGCAGTGAAGCTTAAAGATGATGATTATATTGATCTGTATGTATAAATTGATGCTGACTAAATTCTGTCTCCTAAATGCAGTTACATTTCCTTGTTTCCAAGTGAATGTTAGAGCTTCAGTTGCATTTTCTGCAGCTCATAAAACCCCAGATAAATTAATTCCTAAACACAATTTTAACCTCATTAAAAAAATTTCATACATTGTACTGTATGTCATAGGGCAAATTAGAGGAGGATGAGTGATTTTTTTGGACTGAGGCATACCGCATCTACCTTAAAATTTTGTTTGTATCAATATCCTCATATGAAACAGTGTAAGTTAAACAATAATAATAGTTCTGTAGATTTCCCCAAGAATATAGTCTCAGTACAAAACGTTTAAGATTTTTAACATTTTGTAGATGGCCTTTTTTTACAGCTCTATAGAAGTACTATTATAATTTAGAAATATTAATAAAAATTATTAGTATTTCCCTGTTTTCTTAAAATACTTTTCTTGCCTCTCAGACTATGGCTTAGGTTTTTCTTCTCTAGGATACAGAGTTAGTATCTAAGCAACTTGAAAAGAAATCCATCAATATGACTGGAGGCCTCAGAGGTTTGGTAAGAGGATATTGAACCTTTCACCCAGAGGTCATTGTTTCCAATGTGCCCTTGGCTGGTTGCAACTGAAACTCATTAGCATTTGAGGGCTCTTCAGTGGTCTGCAAACCTGGATCTTTAAAACTGAACTTCTCATGTGGTGATATTTGGCCTTGCAGGGGAAATTCCTCCAAACAGGACCAAATATGTACAAAAGTAATACATTTTTCTTGCTGGCAAGAAGACGACATTTAGTCATAAATGAAATTTAGACAGTCATTTGTATCTGCCCTTTTTTGTTGCCCAGGAAAAATAACAATCCTCAGTAGCTAGAAGATGTCTGCTTTAGCACTTCTGGGGGATGCAATAAGTGAAAGGAAATTGCTGGTGAGGTACCTGCTTGCCCGCAGAGAGGGTCCAACAACAACAGCATTGAGATGAAGTGCCAGAAGTACTTTCAGTTCAGCTCAGCCTACTCCCTGAATAAACAGAATTTCAGTCTCTGGGGCTGTCAGCCCAGGACATTTCATAAGCTCTTAATTCTTATATGAAGTACGAACAGAGATATTTTATAGATGAGAAGTGTAAGAAATAATTGATGGCTACAGTGCCATTGACTGCAGTAGGAGTAAGATCAGGTCCATCATAAACTACTGATATGCAGGTTCCAGATACACAGATCAGCCATGACAATATGTCTTCTGCTCATTAATGCTCAATTAATGAAATTCCAAGAATTTGCCCAGTAGAACTGCACAGATGCCACTATTTTCTTCTCATCTCTTCCCATGTGACAGTCATAAACCCAAATCTTCCCTGGTGCTTTATTAAGTATCTCAAGTCAACTACTTGATAGAATTTGAGAATTATTTACATTCCATCCTCCCGAATCATTCTCTCTTTTGCTGTCTTAATGTCAGATATCCCGGTGCCTTTGCTACCCGGAAGCAACGTAAGTCAATGAGAGCTGAGAATTTCCCTTCCATTGGGATTACATCCTTTAGCTGTGTCTCAGAGAGACAAATAAAGCTCCCTAGTTGCGTAAAAGGTTTATTTGAATATATTTGCTCTGTGAAATTAAACAAGCATTGCAGCAATATCTTGAACACAGCTCTACAGACACCTGAAAATCTGAATCAAGTTGTTGAGGCATTAAAAACAGTGAATAGTGTATAGCAGATCACTGGAATAGGTGTTTCGATTAATTCTTGGAAATGCTAAATTTCTGGCAGAAAACTTTTCAAAACCCTCAAGGCTTTGTCTGTTCAAATTTCAATGAAAAACTTCACTATAGTAACAGAATTCCATAGGGAACCCAGAAGATTTTGCTGTTTAGAGCTAGGTAGAGAGGAAAAATAAATCACAATAAATAAGCAAAAGTATTCCTGAGTTAATTAAAATGTTGCTATGTAATGTACTGATTTAAGTCAGATGGGTTTGCTTTTTAAAATATACCCCTTATAGTTATAGGCTTAGAAATAATTACAGTCAGTTTGCGAATTGTGTTTAGAAGCAGATGCAACTGAATATGTAAACGATGAGAAAATAATCACTGGAACGGATGATTCTCACCCTATAAGCAGTTCACAGTGTATTAAAAATCAGCTACTGGATTATACTCCTCCCTACCTATTTCCTTCCTAACATACACAGAACTAGGTCAGACATAATGGCTTTATACTAACAAAGTAAGGATGTAATTTCTCCCTATTAATTACATTCATGTTTTTAATCATATCATAAGTATATTCAAACATAGATGGAGCTCGAACCACTGATCATAAAGATGAAGATTTGTAGAAGGGTTCAGCAAATAGCTGCTACATCAATCATGGCATGAGAAATAGCTTATGGGCCAGATCTTTAACTAGAGTAACTCCTTAAGAAAACTGATTCTAAATCACTGGAGGAGACGTCCTTCCCCTCTCTTTCCGGGGAAACATTTCAGTACCACCTACCTCCTGCCATTCCCTCCGTTCCACTCCCATCTTCCAGCAGCATGAGGAAGAGATTCATCTTGCTGTTCTCTTACATACCCCAAAAGCCCGTTACAACAACTGGCCATATGTTTATAGAATATGTGTCATTCAAAAGGATCTCAGGTTCTTTACAGAGTGTGTTTTATGGAATCATTTTGCTCACTGGTAAAACACAGCCAGCTCTGGAAGGATATAGAACAGATACATATATATATATAAACAGAAAACAGCTGCATGACACACTGAAATTTAGGAGATGAAGAGAATACGCTGTACACTTGGGTTTATGGAGGTAAATCGTGCCAGACAAATATTTCACTCTTAGCAGTTCTACAAAAAAAGTGCAGTTCTTGAAAACAAACTAAAAAATACAAGCAAAAAGAAGTTGCTTTTAATCTGGAATCAGAGGAGCCCCATGAAGCTATACTGGTTTACCTTATCTGATACCAGAATAACTTTGTGCTTTAGACAAGCCCTTAAAACACTGAAGACCATGGGGAACAGAGAGTTTTATTCTCCCTTTATGTTGTTCCCAGTATATCGGGGCTTCATTCTTAGTTGACAGCTTTGGTACCACCATAATAAACTTAGTACTTCTGGGCTGGTCATTGTGATTCCAATACAAAGAGCAGAAATTAACAGTAAACTTGTATTTCAGGATACCACAACTCTTCCAGCTGAGCGGCGCAAATTTTCGTTTGTCCCTGACAGCTGAGGCACAGAGTGCATAAGTAACATGCAAAGCCGCCTACTCACATGGGAAACCCATGGTAAAGCCATGAATCAAATTCGTCACCGTCCGGTATTCAAACGCAAAATTATCTGCCCAGCCTGCAGCTATGCCATAGTCAAACTGCTGAAGAAACTGTAGTGTAATCCTGCACCTAAGAGCTGGTGCTTAACATGACATCATGCCAGTGAGGCACAACTAAGTTAAAGCTGAACCGTCTGTCTTGCTTCCTTCTCCATCAGTTTTCTCTCCGAGCCTCTCATGCAAACCTCAAGTTGCTTAAATTATGAGATTTGACAAGACTGTTGCCCAAGGTTGAATGTGTGTCTGTATTGATTCAGTTCTCAGGCATCATGTGCTTTTTCTGCAGGCAAATTTTATTTCATTGCCTAGACAGAAGTTCTGCTTGGGACTCGATGCAGCAGAACTGACTCTATCACAGAAGACAGAGACTTATTAATTCAAGACTTGCCAACTAGCAGACAACCAAATGAATATTTCTTTATAGTGGAGTACCAAGTTCATATGGTTTGATCTAAGGGAGAGCCTGGCTTTCAAGGTGGCTCTTTGATGGCTATAGCACCTCCTGGATCAGAAAAAATAAAATTCACATCTAAAAAAAGGTGTTTCCAGAAAACCATTCAGCTTCCAATCTGCCTACATCTCCTTCTTAGAAACCAAATCTATTTCATTTCAGACCAGCATATTCATTCTGATTGGCTTGATTAAACTGATGACTGAAATTGCAGTGCCTGAACAGCTTAATAGTGAATCCCATGTACATCATCCCGTGCACATCATCCACTATTGATGTGCATCATCCACTTTTTTTTTCATTGAAGCAACTGAAAAAAATGTACAGTCAAAAAACCCCCAACCCCTGCCTCTTTACACAGAGCTGACTCTGATATGCTTGTGGGTAGAAGCTCTCCAGTGTCAGCTAAAATTGTACCATTTCAGTTCAAGGGGAAGCTCAAATACTTTCCCTGTCCCTGAAGCCACTCACAGCTCTCTGGATCCTGTTTTATCACCCCTGAGGACAGTGTTCTCCAGGGCTCATACATTTTTTATGGGGTACTTCTTCCTTTGTCTGCCCCACGAGGCAAGTTTACAAAACTTTGTGACTGGAGGCTCAGGGGCAAAATCACCAGGGAGCTATGAGTTCCCCCCCGCCCGCCAAGTCCCCTCCCAAGCCACTCATATAAGCTGATGGGCAGCCTGCACTTCTGATTTGCTCAGTAGATAGTGCAAGATGAAGTGCAGCCTTTTCTACCACGTATAGTCTGCAAATCAACAGTCGGTCCTCTTGATATGAGCCACTCAATTTGTTTAAGGTCCAAAAACAAACTAAAAAATCCTAATCACCTAATTTGTCACTTTATGACTCATTCTTCATCCCATCTGTCAGTCTTCTTTACAACTAACACAAAAGATCTAGTCTGTATATAAAAAACCCAATGCCAAAACCCTCTATGAGCTATTGAATAGGCCATAAAGAGCTGTAGGAAGCCCTATAGGGCTCATCCATACCATAATCTCTCTGCTTTTATCTTCTGTCTTCTGTTTCCATGTAATAGATTCAAGAAACATTGTAAGATAATTGAATTGTGAAACAATCATATTTGGAATGCAGTGGGCCAATACTATGGGCAGCTTTCCATTAAACCCAAAGGTTCCCTCATCACCTGAATGTATAACAAGTGAGAAGGATTTGGGAATGTGACAGAATGTCAACCCCTGATACGAACCCTATGAACATGGAAATTTCCATCTTGCTTAGATCTGAAAATAGCAAGCGATAATGGGATTAGGTAAAGCAGTTCAGGCATGGCCCCCTCTGTTTAATTTATGAGCTCTATTATTTGCTTTAGTTAGCACACAGCTGCAGAAATGGAGTAGATCTTGATTATTTGCCCACTGAGGTGCAGAGCACTACACTGAGCTGCTCATCCTAACAGTAGAATATACCTTTAGATTTTTACTTACTTTTACAAAAGGATGGCAGGGGGAATAGGGAGACTTTCCCAAAATCAGAGAAAAGATTCTTATTGGACTACATTTCTGAAAGTCCTGGCTACCAGTCCCACACACAAAATAATACATATTTCTTGTTCTTTGCAAGTGATTTTATAAAATTCACAGCTTGTTTTGGAAAAGGTCCTGCCTTGTTGTGTAAACATTTGCTACTCCCAGGAACAGACTGCACAGAATTCTGAGAAGAGCATTTACCCTGGGCAGCTTCAAAACAAGGGGTGACAGCAGAGATGATCAATGTAGTCACCACCTTCCACCAACGTTCATGTTAAGGGAGGAGCATAATCAAATAAACATGCATGTGCTGAGAGAAAAAATCCATCCTACTAAGGCATCAGTCATTAAATATACAATAAAGCACTTTCTGCATTATTTCCAAAACAGTCTATACAACCAGCAACAAAGCAGTAGCTACCCGCTTGTAGTGCTGGGATCTGTGCACCAGCCAGACTCAGGCAGTTTTCAGGGTGGATCAATTTAAAAGTGGAAATTAATTTGCCAGGTGAGAGCCCTCATCTGCTGCAAGTTGATATTCCCCAAGTGCCAACCACAAAGACTTTGCAGCTGTTGAGCCTAATCCCAATTTAGCGAACAAATCTCTCCAGCTCTGTGTTGCAGATCTCTTGGTTTGGATGTGGCGATGGTGCCAGGACTGCCTGCATCAGCCATGTGGATATTGGCTGCCTCAAGCGTACACAGATGAGTTTCCTCACAGGCATGCCAGAAACAAATGCATTGCTTCTCAGTCTACCACCTTTGGAAAAAGGATTTTCAGGCTCAAACATAGGCAAAAAATAAAAAAAAAAAAAGAAACCACTTTACTGACCTCGCCTGTCTGAGCACCAGCCAGCACAGCACAGCGGCTACTCTATGCATACATGCAGCTTTTAATTTGGAGCATCTTCTCAGATTGTTTTCTTTCTTGGGCACTTTGGTTAAAACCAGAGATCCCACAAACCTGAGCAGGTTTATCTGTGGAAATTTCAGAAAAGCCTGAGGAAGTTAGATGTCCATATACCAACAGAAAATGCTGCCTCACTTCCCATGCTCCTTTAGAAACTGCAGCCTATTCTTTCTCTTGCTTTGGAGATGCAGTCATATTTCTCAAAGTGGCTTCCATAAATTTTCTGGTATTAAAAATGAACAGTACCTCAAGGTCTCTCAATAATTTCATGCTTCCTGATTCATTCTCTTCCATTCACTGGTGCTGAACTAATAAGGGCTCCAGTAGTTGATTAATTCACTAATCTTAAGATGCTGTGTGTAGCTCATATTGCAAATTCTTTGATCCTAACAGCTCCCAGGTCCCACAGTTTCTGCTTTTCTATACTCATTCCAGGTCTATTTGACCTGAGAAGCTTGTGGCCACTATACCTTAACTCTTATTCTTAAACAGGGCCCTGGATGCATTTCTTCTTGCTGCCTGGTTAATTTTTCTTGCATTTTCTTGACTCTTCCCAGACCTTATGTCAAGTCACAGTCTATTCCTAGGCAAAATGGCCTCAGCTAGCCTTCGTTATCTAACAAGAAAAGCAAGTTTTCTGAGCCAAACTTCCTTATAATTTACCTATAGATGCAGATCCATTAATGGAACTGCCAAAGGGGGACACAGCAGTGTCTCACCCCCAAGCTGGTGGCATTTGCTCTTTATTACATAGCGTATAATAGGATGTGATACTTTTGTATGAAAGATTCAGTATGAAAATAAATAGTTTGGTATATGTGCAGTTTAATTTGATTTGACTAGCTTTTGGAGAGGTTCCTCAGACACTTTATTTTACTGGTCTATTTACTGATGTTTCCAGTGCTAAGAGCCTGGATTTCTTGTATATTAGAGCTGGCACAATGAAAGTTTGCCACCTGATTAATTTTAATAGTTTAGCAGGGAACCTGAGGATAATGCATATTGGCTGCCAGACTACAGATAAATTTTGTCCATTTGGTTGCAAAGATTTTGGCAGAAATAAAACCTGCTGTTTGCTATTGTAGAGAAACATTTTGTTGGGTTAAATAATGTTTTCTAAGGAAGCCACTGTCTCATCTACCTTTATTATGCACTGAGACTTAATAATCCCAGACAAATAGGCTGGAGATAATACAATGTCCCAATTCTGATATCCCTCATACTGAGTGCCACCATAAGAAACTTGAGAAGACTTTGTCAATCTAGTAGTAGTTTAAAGTCTATTTGCCTGTCAAAGTTCCATAAGAGCTCAAGACAGGGAGTCAAGAAATCTGGGTCTTGCTCCCAGCTCTTTCAATAGCCACTTTTCTGTGCCTCAATTTCCCCAGCTAAAGGGCACTTCATGTTACTGATTTTCCCTGCAAAGCACTCATAGGTCTACTGATAAAAAGTAAGTGCTCATTACTATCAGTTGCAGTAGCAGAGTGTTCCAGGAGAATCTGAAAAGGCTTCAGAGATCACTTGGAGAGACTTATCTGCTGGTGAAAGCGGTACCTAATTGGCTCTGGACTGTAACACTGAACAGCCAAATACTCATCGAGTCTGCGGGGGAACATTTTTATTGAGCCTGCAGACCTTTTGGAAGTTGCTAACATCCTAACATGACAGGTGTCACACCTGTGCTTCTTCCAAAAAGGAAAGAAAGAAGGAAAGAAAAGAAAAGAAGGAAAGAAAAAACTTTCTGTCCTCCTCTTGTGTTATCTTAAAGCCTTCTCCTTCAGAGACATTATAATGTGACCAAATTTTCATAACCTGTAAATTTTATATCTGGATGCTATCACTGCTTTTATTAGGGGTGTTTGATTTCTCTGGTTAGGAACTGGGCTGGAGGAAGTAGGTGCCTGGTGGATTTTTAGGATGACAGGCCTGACAGCTCAGGCTCTGGCAAGAGGAATAAAAAAAAAAAATTTTGTTCTCGGCTCTTTTTCAAGCCACTTAATTTGGAATATAAATGATTTACACTGAAATGATTAATCAATGCATTCATTATACTTGCATGGTTACTGTTTAGCACCAAAGCAAGTAAACAACAGCCTGCAGTACAGCAGAAAAGATGAACAATCTTAGACCTCAAGTCTACAAATTAATATATTAAGTGAACATCAAAATCTCTGAACAGAGACAACTTTAACTCAACCCACACGAAGCAGTAGGCAGGATAAAGATAATAGTTCATCTATTCTAATACTGCACGGTGCAGATCTTCACTTACTAGCCAAACATCATCCATTACAATTAAAGGGAGTTACAGAATATGCTGTTGACATAAGGAAAAGGAATATTTAATTATTCTTATTATATTCAATACTTAAGAAGCACATCTATTTAATGTAATTCATATGAGTTTGTGCGGTGATAAGTTGCTTGTTTGTTTTAAAATCAAAGTGTTTTTTTTTAAATGTCACCTAAAACTTTCAAGAAACTTGACAGAATTCTCCTACCAAAGGCATCAAAAATACTCTATGGTGCTAAATTTTTCTCATTTCATATATATATAGATATGTATATATGTTTAGGCCAAATTCCTACAAATATTCATTTATAAAGTAATAGGTTAATAAATTCAATATAAATTTATCTTTTCTCTGTTCTCCTCAATTCTATGTCTTTTGCAATGTGAATTGCTAAATTCCAGTACCCAGTAATGAACACAGTAAAATAAGTAATCCGGATAAGGCAGATAATGAGAAAATATGAGTTTGGATCTTAAATTGTCACTAATTTAAGAAAGAATCATATCAGATTCCACATATCTAGAACAGAGTAGAAAAAGAAATAAAATGAAAGGATACAGTTCACCATTATGCCAGCCTACATGTACAGACTGACGCATTAGAGAAGCACACAAGGTACAGTCACACACTGCACGATACCTGCATATGTAAATATGCAAATCTGAACAGCTGAGCAGGAAAAACAAACACTCATTCCTCACTTTATCAACTTAGTATGCGTATTCCCTGGATAAGGATTCGAAGAAAATCGGTTCATTATAGAAATGTCAAGGGAACTGGTCAGACACAGGGGACGGTAAAGCAGAACAACACAGCAAACCTCAGCTCAGATAGAAAATGAGCAATAATTCATCAAAAGGCCATTCACTTGAAGAAAAAGCACTGAAATAAGCGGATATCTTAAAAACAAGCAAAATAAGTATTTTCTCAAATTACTGTTTTCAACCACATTTAGTAAAGTATATCAAAATTCCCCAAATCACTAAATTGTCACAGTATCACCTCCAGAAACGTGGGGTGGTTGGTTTGTTTGTTTTTGCTGGTTTGGGTTTTTTAAAAATTGTTGTGGCTTTTTTCCCTTCAGGTCTCCAGCTTTTGACAATGGCTTGGGCCACATTTCCAAGACTGGTCTTTTGGTGGAGACTGGGGACAACCAGAAAAGGGCTTGGGAGGAGGAAAAGGAAGCATAATTTAAAAGGGAAAACCTGAAATCCTCTTTACCCCAACAGCATACCCCTCAGCAGAACTCTCAAAAAATCATGAATGTCAGAAAAACTGGTAATTGTACAGGAAAGCCGTAACAAAATACATTTTGAACAATTACTAGAAGCTCATATCCACCCCACACTAAGTAGATTGTTCTCTTGGTCCTTAACTAGCTTCATGGCAACCAGCCCTTCTGTACAGAAAGCCTCATCAAGCTTGGCTGGACAGTTTCGGCTTATCAAATCTCATAGAGAGGCAAATTTCAGACCCCTAGCCTATCTTTAATTTTTAATGTATAATCCTACCTACATTAGCACATCTGCTTTCTCTCTGCTCCAAATGTCAGTTAAATAAACTAGCTGTATAACAATGTACAGAAATAACTACTCCACATTTTACAACAGAAAAATAAAACCACAGAACACTGCCCTTACACCATTACAGTCCCCAAAAGACCCATATGCAGGCAAAAAATGTAAGGGGACATTTCTGTACACCTAATGAACTGCAACAGGGCTTCTTTGGGGTTTATTTATTTTTGAAGGCCCAAGGATTTTGAGTATACAAAACTAGTTGGGACACTTTGGAGGGCTTCCACAAAAGATAACTTCAGCCTGGTGATGCTAATCCCCCTGGCCCTCTGTGCAGGCAGCGGAAAGCAGCTTCTCCTGAACCTAACTCAGGACAGGAATCCCTGGTCCCCAAATCCTGAAAGCCCCCAGTCTGTAATACCCAAGCTAAAACATACGCTGTTTTCTGCTTGTAATTCCAGCACACCTAACTACACAGACTCTGCTGAAACACAGCTTTCTTGGAAATGATCCCTCATTCTTTACAATTACAGGCATACCCATTGCTGAATGTTTTTGCCCAGTGAGCAGAACCTGGATCCCTGGAGCCTGGGACATGACAAACAGCGCGGAGCACATGTCATTACCTCGTCTTCCACAGCAGCACAACTGTTTTCTGACTTACAAGAAAAATAAATATTTGCTTCTTTCATTTGTCCCAGTAGGACTGGAAATGTGAAATATTTGCTATAAGATTTGAGATGGTGGCACAATTTTCTCTCTAACAAAAGAGAAAGGCTGATTCATGAATAATCTATAGCCACTATTGACTGAACTCTTAATCAGAACTACTCAAAACAAAATAAAGTCTCTTACATAATTAAAGAAGGAGGGGCTCTCAGAGGTACATGCAGTAGAAAATGTCAAATCACTACTCAAAAAACATCCCTGATCACCTGCAAATTAGCCAATTAAACATTTGACAGACACTGACAAATGTTATATACCGCTTCCACATCAGCTGAATCTTACAAAGAAACTGTACCATAGATTTGTATTTTTAAATGGACTAGCAGAGACTTAACTTTTATCCTCGCCAAACCACTTTCTATTCACAAATCTATAACCTAAGGCTACAAATACAGCAATAAAACAAAACATGTTTGCTCTTCTTATGATTTTTTTTTCAATTTAAATGTGATATCTCATCATCAAATCTCTACTTATTCTTAGGAAAAAAAGACAAGCTAAACTACACATGCAATATGCTGTTATCACACTCTACACCAAAAGGCTTTACCCACTTAATTCCCACCTATAAGTGATTCTAACATAAACTTTTGGGCACAGCCAGCAACCAAGGACAAGGTAGGGCCTATATCCAGATCCTTCATCCGTACGGGAGCAGTGCCCGTCCACCTCTTCCCAGCACAGGATCCAACCACATCACCAGTTTAAGTAAGGAGCTCCATCCCCACTCCACATTGTGACCTGCCACGCACATGCTGCTGCTCCAGATAGTCCCTTGTCCCGTGGTATCTGACACAGCTAATGTTCATTTAATGGAGAGGGGTCTGGGCCCAGGCGGGACAGGATGTGGGGCTCTCAGGAAAGAGCAGCAGAAAGGTGACCATCAGTCTAGCTCACTGTCCTGTTGTTTTGCCACGATAAGCTCCTAATAAGAAATTATGATAGATATCTTTTGTATTAAGTGAAATCTCAGCACAAATAAAAAATATACCCTTTAAGGCATTTAATTTCAATTGTGTTATTTCTTAAAGTACTCATAAAATTCAGAATGCGCATTGCACATCACTGTGAACATGGCCAGTGCAAGCATGACAAAAATCAGAGTCCTGAAGCTGTAAAAAGCCTCCAGTTTTCCATTCAGCTCTTCCATTATAGACCACTAACCACCCCACTGAAGTTCAGATAGACTCCATGAAGAACAGCAGACCTCCTGTTTAGGTGTATGGGATGTGGTTCCTGAGATCATCTTTCATTTTGAAAATTACAAGTAAGAAGAAAGAGGAAACTACTGTAAGCAGCAGGTATCAATTATTTTACTCGAATAAAACAGCAATAAATTAATCAAATCTCTGGCTGTTTTAGCAAAGTTGTGGCCAGCTCCAGTAGGACTTCATGTGGCCTGAAAGATCTCAATGCGCGATGGCAACTTGACTTTGAAAGTGCCTGTTTGCTTTGCAACACTCAGCCAGACAAAAAAGGTAGCTTCCTGCCATTTTCCAGTTTCATTAAAATCTTTGGAATGAGACATTAGAAATGAAATGCTTAATATATTCAGTGAAATATGATACAGCTGTTTGCCATGGTGACCTTTTCAGTATTCTGTATTTTATATTTTGATTAGCCATGTACTGGTAGAAAATCCCTTCCATAGCTTTTGATAGCAGACCTAACTCCTAGCTGTGCATGCTTTTGTGTAAAGTAAAATAATGCACGAATGTCAACAGCGAGCTGTTTCAGAGGAACAGTATCTCATACCCAAAGTCGCATTTTTATAAACTTTGCAGAAGGCTCATATGCAGGTTTTATAGCACACAGGGAGTGTATACAGGGAGTCTCAGCTCCTGCAGCCTTTATGAAAAACTACTGCATCAAAAGCAGTATTAAAGAATGATCAACAATATATTTATTTGAAAGAACAAAGAAAGCTACAATGCACCTGTGTTTTCATATTCTTATAGGAATTTTGAATTTGGAAATATTTGTACCTAGTTTAGCCTTCTCTACATGCACAGGCAGAAAAGCAGGTGGATTAAGTAAAGTATGAGCACAGATCTAGAAGCTGGAACTGTACCCTCAAAAAAAAATCAACAGATTCTGGCTAAAAATTGTTCCCAAATCATTTGGGCTTTGGTGTAGAACATTATGATTATCGATAATAGATAGTGGCTTTAAGCTCAAAAAACAGTATGGTGGAATCAAAGAATTGTGTTTATATCCACTGCAGATGAGTACAGGAAATGGTGATGTAACCTGTACCTGTAACTATTCTGTTTCCTCTATCCATGTTCTGTAGAAATGTTTACTACGAAAAGATTATCTAGAAAAAATAAAGCATGTCTATTTTCAAGACTTTTGTATAAAATGCAAAAATAAACAACTGAAATAACAGAAATATTTTAAATAACATAACAGTTTTTTCACAAACTGACAGAAGACATTGAACTCACAGTTAAAACTGACACTCTGTTACTGACGGTGATCTAAAAAGCTTTTACCAGTTCAAAAAATTGCAATTCTAAATCCGTCGCAGAGTTGAGAATAACAAACACACTCACACTTGAAAATGAAATATTTGACAAGTTCCTCCTTATTTACAATCCAAGAGTCTGAGCTTAGCGTTGCACCTGAAAAGCTGAGTGCTCCCTTGACACGGCAAGAGGCATCCAGAGCTCCTGTTGGGTTTAACATGAATTCAAGAAATGAGACTTACTGGGTAGATGCAAGAAATCCTCTCACGGAGAACTACAAAGTAACCTGCTAACTGAGAAACCCTGGTTAGTTAGAAGATAGATTTTTAAATCCTCAGCTTCAAAATCTATCACTCTTACTGACATGCTATTCTTTCAGTTCTGTTTTCAACAATAATTTATGGTGAAATGCTCAATAGACTACTCACTATTGCATTATATTGACCTTATATTCATAAATTTACATATCCCCCAACATGGGCAACATTAGCCTAATACAGAAACCTCCTGGAAAAAGGCTACGGTTGTAGTACACGAAGGCAGGTAGGGCTTTAAGCTGCATGAATCTATGAAAATAAAAATTTCATGTTCTCACCAAAGTGATTACACTCACCTCCACATAGTATACATGCAGCCTAAATAATTAGGAGAAGAGAGTTTTTTTCATTTTTTGGTTTGGTTTTTTTTGGTGGGGGAGTTAAATAAATTTTGGTTTCTAGACTTGTGTGCATTTAAATTCATAACCTTATTAATTGCATCAGCAAAAGTTTTTCGTAATTATATGGCACACACCATCAAACATACAGACCCTTATGTAGCATCACAAACATATGGATGTAAACAAAGCTACAATACCACTGAAAGAAATTCTAATATTGAATAAAAGACTCTTATCTAACATGAGACTACATTATGAAGCCACAATTTTATTATTTAGTTTTATTGTTTTAAATTAAATAGAACAAAGTGGCTATTTCATCTTGCTGATTTAAGAGGTTAATAAAATCCGTTGGCAAACATGTATTTGATGCATTGTAGAATACAATAGCTCCTTCTCATGTTGAGGAAAGTATTAAAAAAAAAATCTGCCTAGGAGATGTTGCATCCTGCACTGTACTTGATGAAGCCAATATTTAGCAACAATTAAGATTTAATTCATTCTCTGACACAGCCTTTTCTCTCAGTTTACTTGTGCTTTGACTATACTATGGTAAGTTCTCTCCATCCTTACAAATATCTTCCTCCTTACAACACTTTCACGTGTGGCAGTGATTTTTTTAAACATTCCATTCAATCAACGGTGTTTTTCTCCAGCAGGCAAAACACCTTAACAGGAGATGCAATACAGCATTCCTTGAGGGACGAGAAAGGTAGGTTCACCTCTACCAGGTCCCAAAGGGATTAAAGTGCCCAGTTTTGTTCTCTGCCGGCTTTACACTCCAACTGTGCCTCGGCCAGCTTTCATGCTATTAGCTAATGAACTTCAGAGGGATGTTGCCATGCAGGTCAGCATTAGCAGGGATGTCTACCATGATCTGACAGCCACAAGTAGGAGACGCTGTGTTAAGTACAACCTTCTTTTTGAAGTAAGTTGATTTATCTGAGACACAGCACTGAAAAGTCCGCAGATGGTTCTGTTTTTCTTCCCTTACAATAATACAAAGCATACTTATAACCAAGATAATTAAAATAGTTAAGCTTATCAGATGTATCTATAAAGCTTATTTTTACAATATACTGATGAAGTATTTATTTGCATGTTATGGTTTTGGTTTGGGGGCTTTTGAAGTTTTTTTGTTTTCTTTGTTTTTCCCCTCAAAACATGCAGTAACCATGAACATCTGTCAGACTATTAAGACAACCTAAAAAGCAGGGAAAAAAATTTGGGAGGCAGTCTGTTAAATGGCACTGGGTGATCAAATTCTTGTCAGTACAGACATGACAAAGTTTTCACATACCTAGACTACGTCTTGGTATCTTCACAGTTAACTAAACAGTTTCATACACATGCTCCACTTCAGTGGGGAGCTGAACTTTTCTGAGTTTTATAGTTGAAACTAGTGAAAACACATAGAATTACAGACATAATTAAAAAATAACATAAAATTAAAAATGGCCTGCCATAAAGATTGCTCAAAAATGGGGAGACTGTCTCTCCACAGACTACAGCAGCGTACATCAGTTAGTGACTCTGTGAAACAGAAAACCTTGAAGATAACTCTTGCCCTGCCTCCATACCTGCTGGCATTTGTGGAAGCACCAAGCACCTCTCGAAAAGCAAAACGCACCTTGACTTTGACTTTTCCATAGGCACACCTTAGGGTCTTCATTCTGCACAGTACTTCGTAGGCGATGAAAATTAATCATTCAGATAATAGTGGGCCAGAAATGCAAAGCCAGACAGAAGAAAGAAAAATAGAAACAGCCTCATATAGCCACATGAGGAAATTAGAACTTGACTGGAAAGGAGCAAAAGTCAATTAGAGAGAAGATAATCAGAAAGAGAATTTGAAACAAAAACTTTCATTTTCTCTGACATTGATTTTAAAATCTTGAAGGGGCAAGCACAGTTTTAATGAATGTTATTCAAAAATAAGTAATATATCACAAGCAGGCATGTCAGAAAAGGATGAACGTTACAGGCCTAGAAGTATTTTCTTCACTCCCTGCAGAGAAGCGTTTGATATGAGGGAAGCCAGAGATGGAGGAAACTATAAATATGTGTGTGAGATACTTAATAAAACAAGACTATAGACTCCCAAGTTTAGGTGAGATAACACAATACAAATGTTTGCCCTTACAGTACAATGACAGTAATAGAATGATATCTTCTCAGTAACCTTCCCAGAAAGAAATGCAATTTGGTTAAGGCAATTTTATGCACATATGATAATTAATTTCTGTAACTTTGATGACTTCAAAGAGAGGCCAAAATTAAGACATTTGCTATGTACTACTCAGCCCATCAACCACAAAAAAATGGTCTGGTTCTCAAAGCACTAGGACTGGGCTAAGGTTATTCACTACCTCTTGAATGAAAACAAAACCTCAAAGCATCCTCAAATGAAAGAAAGGAGAGGGTGCTGAAGCAGGTATTGTCCAGTAAGTTCCCTTTGAAAATCTGTACAGCTGCCACCAGACACCAGAGCAATAAACACTCTGGGGTAAGACTGGGATTGGTCACATAGCTTTATGGGAAGTTTGCCACAAAGCACAAGAGATCTCAGAGTCCAGCCTGCATGAAAAGGATAAATGAACTGGGAGGGGGAAAGAAGTGGAACAATTTCAGAGTGCCAGGAATGACTATTTAAATATTAAAATCCAGGAAAGCATCTCTTATAAACAAAAACCCCCACATAAATCCAGTAACCTGGCTGAAAAGGGGTCAGTACATTCTCAGAGCTACAGATGAGTTAAGAATGCTAATAATGAAGACCACAGCTAATTACAGTATTGGAAAACACATACTCTTACCTCATACAACTTGAAATCATGACTTCTGGAATGAGGCTAAAAAGACACAGAATTAAAACCTTTGCACAGGTTTCCATAGGCAAGGCATCAGGCCCACAGTTTGGGAAGGCAGGGACTAAGTGGGGAGTTTTTTGAATTTTTTGTTTTTTCTTAACTCCTACCTTTTTTCCATTTCCAACATGGCTGCACAATTTGGTTCCGCATAAGTAATTATGGAAATGGACTGAGGAGATGACATCTGAGATTTCAGAATTAACTGAACATATGCACAAAACCTTCCACTTCTCAGCGCAGACAGCATAGGAGGCTCCCCGTGGAGTACCTGTGAGGCATGAACAGACCAGAAGCTGAATAAGAAGTATGTTTGTAGCAGCTATTGTAGCCCCTTTCCATGCCAGAGGAAAAATTCACTTCTGTGCAAAGGACCAGCACAGGACCCATGGCACGTTTAATTTCCACCTGAGCCCTTAATCACAGTGCTTGTGGGGATCTCTGGAGACAGCAGCCCGAGTCCCTTGTGTCCCTCCTCCACTAGTGCACAACCCACATTTACTAAAGCCAGGCTAATTTCTCCCCCTCCTTCTCTCCTTCAAATCAGATTGCACTTTTTTCTGGAAAACTACAGAATAATCAAGCAGTACAGATTGATTTATTCAGGGCAGAGCCACCAGATGTAACCAAGAGCAATGGTCTCTATGCTTAGGTACGCACAAAGTTATGCACACCCCACACTGCACAGCATTCTCCCAGAGACAGAGAAATCTGTAGTGTGGAGCCTCCGGCAAATTACAGGTACCTATTAAAAATAACTTGTCAATATTTATTTGTGCATTACACTCTGTATCTCACATTCATGAGAGTTTAACTACTTTCATAGCAAGTCCCTAATGCAAAATATTATTATGCCATAAAGCAGCTACCCTTCCATAGCAATTCCAGTTCAGAGCTAGAATTGCTTTACAGAAGAAATCCTCAAAGTGTCTGTCTTGAAGGGAAACAGAAACCTAAATGTTTTGAGTGGGGCCAGGATTAGTTGGTGGACCCACAACTGTCAAGAGCTATGCCATGTAATTCTACATCCTTTCCAGTATTGTCCTAAATTGGGGCTTTAGTAAGTGTGAAAACTTTCTCATTCGACTTCACAGTAAATCATACTGAAACATGGTATCAATTTTTTGTTCTTCTTGAAACACTGTAATAATTTTTTAGTTAGAAATACCACAGTTCCACAAAGAAATTAAAATCAAGTGTCCCACTACTCATTAAAACAAAATAAAACCAGAATAAAGAGCTACGAAATAAAACACGATAGTTTCAGAAACAAGAAAACTATTAGTGCAATAACATAAATTGAGATGTTAATGTCATAACGGAGGACGCGAGTTCAAATCATTAGCAGTTGTGTCAGATTTTATGTTTGAAAAGGTAACTGTTGATGAGCCACTTCCAGACTAAGTGGGCAATACGGAGTAAGATACACCTCTAAGGAAGAAGTAGCAAGTGCTGCATTCTGTGACAGAACCTTGTTGGCAAATGTGTGCCATGACCAGAGTACAGCAGGCTCCAGGTATTGTAAAGGGGGTCAATGAAGACATGGGCCAGGCTGTGCCTGACACTATGTAAGTGGGGATTCAACTACACTAAATAAAATACATCATAATAACTAGTGAGTTAGGACGACCGTATCAGCTGCACCAAAACTCTGATCATCTAAGTCATTACATCAGTTCTATTAGAGCAACTTCCAAACAGTTTTCTTTTTTGGAGAAAACACCTGTAGGCAGTCCTTCCCTGGACTGTAAAACTGGTACTTTCTGAATTTATAGTTTTTAATACACAAGAACAGTTTTGTTGCTTCTCTGTTTCTCTCAAAAATCACAAATATTTTGCAAATAACTAGAATTTAATCAGCAATCTTTCTTATTTTAAAGGCTCTTTCTAATTATTTTTGGGCCACATGGGTTATTTTTCACTCATCAAGACCTGTAACTTCTTCTGACTTAGAGCATGTGTGGGGAAGTATCCTCATGCAATCAAATTTAAATTGTGTCACTCATTGTATCACATACAGGAAACCAAAACACAAGTTGTTCAAAGAGGAGAGCAAATATTTTACCGCATAGTTTACTCAAAACACAAAAAAATATAGTTGTCTTCTTTTAGATATTTGCTGAACTTGGCTTAAAGACCTTATTGCCATTTTATAGGAAAACTAATTTTACTGATAAAGTACCAAATAAGTGTTTAACTAAAATCAGATCTCACACAACAAGGAAAAAAAAAGAGCCCAAACTGAGAAACGCCAGAAAGAAATTTCCAGTGATTAATGGCAGCACATTCTAGTAAAGAAATAGATTTTAATCATAGTTATTGCGTTATGTGAGTTTACTCTAGTCTAAGATTGAGATAAAGCCACTGAAAAATTTAAATCCTGTTACATGTCTTGAAGGTTTTAATTTTTTCAGGAGACTAACTGCTAGATGGCAGAAGGTTTTTTTGTATGTTAATCTCAAACTGACACATATCAAAATAAAGTCACTTAGGTAAGTGGCAGGAGAACATTAATCTCAAGTGTAGTGAGAAAGGAAAGACGACTCTTAAATGAAATGCCAAAGAAATGCCAAACTGGAGAAATTAAAATATTTCAGGAAGAATACACACAAATATCTATCTTTTCCTTTCGAGTTTGTCCAGTATTTCTAACAACAGTTATACAACACAGCGAAACTAGATAGTTTTCTAAACATCTAATTGCAATGCATTCCAAAGCAGCCGGCCAAAGGCCCCCCTGCTTCGCACTGTAGCCACCTGTGCAGGCACAGAGCTGCTCTCCCAGCCTGCGGCGCGGGCCCAGCACGCCAGGGATGCCCCGGCGGCATCGCACCCGCAGCCTGGAGACACGCTCTGCAGGGGCACCAGTCCAGGATCTGCCAATGGCTGTGGAAACCCCACCCGAGCAAAGCAGCAAGGCAGCAGACTGCCTCTCTACATGCCGTGATCGACAGAGTGTACTCAAGGCGCTGGAGCTCATTCAGCGTGTAGAGATACACCAGCCTGCTCAGTGTTTTCTCATAATGAGACCACACATTTTGCTGGATTGAAGCTGTGTAATGTAAGTAGATCTCTTCACAGAACAACTCAGGTTGGAAGGGAATGAAGCTCCAGAAATGGTTGCAATCCTGATTTTGAATTAGTGTTAGTGGCATCCAGCCACTTCTTCACACTCTCACTAGCCAAAGGTGAGATTTCTCCAGGGAAGGTCAACTGCCTCCGCAGTTGCCGGAGCAGCACGGCTTACTGGCAGCCGCAGCATGCTTTCTGCTGCTGCGCTTCCTCGAGGGGCATTAAGATGAGTCATGAGACAGTCAGTCTGGATTATCCACAAATACATTTTTGGCAAGGTAGCTAAATTAAAATATATTTCTCTAAGTGAGATTGAGCTCCTTGCTCAAAATGTTTGTCTGCTCACGCCCACCAAGTGAACTCCCTGGTTAGGGGGCTACAAACTACTAAAATCTTGAATCTAACACCAAGAATGGTCTATTCAATTCAAGCAGAATTCAGAATACGTTGAGCCCCAAGTTTCTCTGTTGCTCACACAAACTGAAACTGCTGAAAACCCGCTGTCAGTACAGAGCACTGCAACCAAATATTTCTGCAAGCTTTGGGGTTTTTTTCCTGCATTTTTTGTGTTTTGCTCTGGGTTTTTTTAATGTTCACAGTTCACTTATCAGTAATAGCTAACTTACATTGTTAAACATTTAATTCTCAAATGCACTCTTCTTTTTTTTCCCAGGGAAAGTTTGGTTTTCATAGAAATTATTGTTACGTGCATAAATTTGAGATAGGTTTTGCAGTAAGCAACCGCTCTTCCATCAGATGAGTTGTAATAACGAATATCTGCCTTCCAAGGTAAAGCTGGCCAGGGTGTTACGCTTCCCAGGGATGTAACAGAAGGGGAAATCTATCTGCAAGACCACATGGCCTTCAATGTACGTACCGTATCTCCAAAAGATGAAAGTGAGCAAATCTGAGCTTATTAGATACTTGTCAATAAGGGGGAAATGCACCTGATACATTTGACAGCAGGGAAAAAAATTAATATTGCTCACCTCCCAGATGCAATCCAGTTAGGCAAGGAACAGAAATATTGGTAGAATCAGCAATGCTACACATTGAATTGGCCTTCAACTTACTTTCAGTTTTCCTATAGAGTGCAGATTGTTTTTCATACTTTAGGCCCATAATTATCATGAGATACGTGCAAGCTACCTCTGTAACACGCATAAATATACTTTTTGTACATAGAGTTCTGTTAAACAATCCTCATTAGTGGCTATATAAAGAATTTGGACATAATTTTGCATAGGCACTTGTCAGAATAAGCAATTCAAAAACTTCTACATGAAAGAGGATTTTATAAGGCCATCATTGTTGTGGAGTCCTTTGGTAGTTTCTTTACCTAACCGTTTTATCTGATACGTCTTGAGCTGTTGGATGTCTATAAAGGCTCGAAACACTCTTTTTCCAGTAATTTGCTGCAGAACCTCCTCCTCCATAACTATTCATCCAGCCCTTTATTAGCCTTTCCTTTCCAGTACCTTTCTTGTTTTTTCCAAAAGTTTCTGTGCTGTTCCATTTCTTTAAGAGGACACAAAAATATCCCTCCCTCTAAACCCAAACCTCACTCATTCTACAGCACTAATTTGTTTATGAACAAAATTATACAGAAATTTTGAAGAGCAAAAGAAGAAGACTTGGAAGCAGCAAGATTCCTGGTTCTCATTTCAATAATTTAAAATTATAGATGCGTATAAACTAGTAGTGATTACCTGGTGGATTATAAAGCAGGCACATTAGTATTAAACAAAAATTGATATTGGAGACTGTTTCACTTTTTCACAAGCATGTATCAGTAAAGGTGGGGACACACAGGCAGGTGTTGTCGAGTTACTCAGCACATTGCTCTGGTATTTACTGGAGCTAAAGGCAATTCAACAACCCAGAAAACAATAGGATAATAATCAAATAATCCAGAAAAAGGATATTTTATGTTTCATTCTACCCATTTAATTTTTATTATTAAAGGCATTTTAAGCTTAAACAACTTGAATGATTCAGCTTTCATCTCTCAGCAATGACACTGCTTTTTTGTTGTTATTTTTTTCCATTGCTAGGAAGATTTTACTATAAAGGAATGTGAGTTATATAGTGATGGAATTTAGAGCTGATGCTTAAAAAAGGAAAAATGCCAAAAAATATTCCATTAAGCTTCATTACATTTTTTGCCTTTCATTTAAGGGATTTGCATTTCTTTTTCTCTGTCAGAAAGCTACGTTTGGAATTGTACAGCGAACACTCTCTTAATTATGATCTTGCTCAAACTCAATTGAATTTCTCTCTGTCTCTATTTCTTTCTTTTTCTCCTGCTGCTACTAATTAAGATAAATACGTCAGAAGTGTTATTGCTGAAGGGAAAGCTGTAGCAAGTGTCATTGGTCCCTGTGATATTTCCCATTTTGCCATGAGCTGTCACCAATGATTTAGGACCCAGTGCCAAGGATTATATTAATCTTGATGAAATTAGCAAATGCTCTGTGATGTTGACATCCCTTCGTGCTAAATGACATTCCCCTGGCCGGACCATTACCACTGAGAAAAAATATGCTTTCTTCTTCAGAGGATAGCAAATGAGGGCATTAGGTGAAGATTTTTTTTTCCCCCAGAAAAGATGAAGGACAAATTCAAGTGCTACTTGTTATAAACGTTCAGCCTTTATTTCAGCATCATTGGTGAAAATCTGTGACAGATTCTTAAAGGATATGAAAAAGCCCATCTGACGCCAAGGGATGAAGGAGGAAAAGAATCCTATTCTATTTCTGCTTGATAAAGGACCACTGTTATATAAGTAAATACTATGCAAGAAAGATTAATTTTATAGCCAATGTACAATAGAAAGAAATAAAAATAGATTTTTTTTCTGTAAAAATAGATTGCATAACTCTACCTGAGAGCAGACATATGCATATGTCCACCTATTATGTCTTCCTGGATACAGGATTTTCTTAATACTTCCCTACACTGGCTCTGTGCAGCAGCCACAGACAAAAATCACCTTCAAAAAACCCCAGTGAGTTCTGTAGTTAGTGACTGTCAGGCTGACCAGTGTTGTCTCCTTCCTTCCTTTGTTCACTGTCCATTTGTTCACAGCCTGGCTCAAGGTATCTGCAGTCTTTTTTTCAGTCTGAGGGGTAGATTCTCCATGTATAACCTCACCCAGCCCAGGTGATGCAGCAAATAAACCAGAGCTTTGTTGTGCTTAGCTTAAAAAGGTTAAAAGCTTCATTAGCCAGCTATTAAAATCTGTTTTCTTTGCATGCATGGGCAGCCAAGAGGTCAATTTGTATGATTTGTTCATCTGTGTGATCATCTACGCTCATTTATATGCTCATCTACATGCCTCTACGTGGATACTTCTACTCCTAACATGGACTTATTTGTGACCTTACGCATGACGAGAGTCTCTATGCACAGGATCAAAGACCCCGATGTTTGCACAAGGTGCTAAACAACACATTGCACAATTCCAGAACCGAGCCTAAGCCTTTCAGTGTGGTTCATATATGACCCGACAGCTGAATGAAGCTCCAGTGACCACCAGACATTTATTCCCACTGACTAAATATGTTCACATTATAGGAGGACTAGGGCTCAACCCCTGTCCTTAGAAGACCCTCATAACTTCTGCAGAGCTTCAGCTGGTTGCCTCTGAGCACGGCCATTTGCAGGATCAGAGTCTGCAATTGCTGTGCTGATGTGTCTTAATACTGATGTGACCCTTAGTAAATTCTACAGTTTATGGATTTGCTGCCACTGCAATTTAAAAGTAGACAGTTCTCAGCAAGGTTGAATTAACAAGTGTCAGCACAGATTTACACAAGGATAGCTGATAACTTCCTGGCAGGAAAGAGGGAGAAAGTTATTTTTAAATGAAAGCCTGGAATTTGTAAGGAAAATGCAGAATCAAGGGAGAGGTGCAGACACCTTTTCAAAAGGAACACAGAACCAAGTCTCATTTTTACATTTCCAGTTTTCATCAATCTAATATCAGGAGGGATTCTGTTATTATCCTGCCAGTACAGCCCTCCATAAAAGGCAAAAAGACTTTCCTACAGTTACAGGTACCTCTACTTAACTGTCATCTGTATAAATTGTTTTCTGCTTCACATCTTTAGAAAACAATCCTGAATTATTCTGCATTTTAATATCAAATAGTTCTTTTTTTTTAAATGTCTACACGTAGCTGTAGTGATACATAATCTATTATAGAAATTCAAAACACTGTAGTACTTGTAATAATGCTGTATTTATTAGGAACCTGAATAAATGAATTTTTAAAATTTTTGGGAGGGTTTAAACATAAACATGCATAAAATAACGTCTATGTAAAAGCTACAGAATGTGACAATGAAACCTACATTAAAGCAGGTTTGTCATGGTTAGGAAAAAGTACCAGACATGATGCCATACTCTCACTTAAATTTTCAAATCAGATTACATATGGTATATGAAATGGTTTGACATGTAAAAACACCCATGACCTAGCCTATAAAGTTTATGTACTCTGTTGACTATCTGTTCCTGAGTTTGATTTTCACTTAGAAATAGTTAATGTGAAATAAAATATATCTCTCCCTATTTAAGGCTTTTGGCCATGACTGATTAAGGATACTACATTTGGTTCCCAAGTACATTAAAGCCAGTGATGATAATTCTTCCTAGCAATACTGCTTTAACTCAAAAGAATTGATTTTTCAAAGCTTTGCACTAGCATAGAAAAGAAACCTGTTCAAAAAACACAGGCAGTCAGGGACATTCACATACAGATGCAAATGTGCACATCCCTATTTAAACTTGAAGTAAACTTATGGATGACTTAATACATATGCAGAAGTGTTTGAAAATATAATTATCCTGTTGTCACACTTCTTATTTTCCATGAAAAAATGTGTGCATGCAGCTTTTATAATTCCTGGTCAAATACGAATGAATGGATCATGTAAGATTTAGATTTTGGGAGCTAGGTGATGTTGGAATAAAATTTCTGCCTAGGAAAAGAAAAATACCCTCCATAGAAGAAAAGTAGGAGCTGGCTGTCCATATAGAATCTCTCCACCAATCCCATAGAAAGCTGCTCCGTAGGATCTCCATGCAGTGAATAAGACCACGCTCCACTACAATAGGATTCAGCAGATAAATTGTCTCCAGTATTATGGTGACGCGTTTTAAGGATGTAACCCATAACCAGGACTGTTAATGTTGACTATGGAGACACTCTTACTCTTTTGCAGAGCCACATACAGTACCTAGAAACAGTCTCTTAAGATTTCTCAGCAGAGAACTTTAGGAATTGCAGCTTTAATCCTTAGCCACTTCGGAAAAAAACTCCGATACAATCCTCCAAATACATTTGTCTTCTGTTCAAACTATTGATGTTACTTATATACTTCAATCCCAGACTATTCCTGCTCCAGTAGACAGAATATAAGAGACGGTTACGGGACAAGTCACTTTTTGCCAAGGTTAATGCCAGCACAACAGGCTTTTAAAGTAAATGCATCAGTTTGGCAAACGTTTGCAGCCCTGGTCAGCATCCTGTATTATCTGAGCTGTGAAAGCAGTTAGATACTGTCAGATATAAACTGTACACACAGATGAGTAAGAATAATTGTCAGTTGTTCTTCTAAATCATTATAAAAAATGTATTTAAGGATTTCTTCCTTGTTCTTGCTAGGAATTACAGGTGGAATTTTCATATCAGGAAATTGTTTCAATTGTGAAGTTTTCGTAATGTCTGCAAGTGAAATTGTGTGTCAACTATTACCAGAGGGGATTTTAAAAGACATTTAAAATGTGCTCGACTCTTGATAAATGCTTTTAAAAATTATACTTTTTCTTAACTACAATTTTTGTTCTCAGTCCAGTTCTGAACAAGACATTCCATCAATCATTCTATCAGAAGGAAACTCTAAGTGAATTTGAAGACATTACTGAGATAAAAGGGTCTCATGTTTCATTCATAACATTAATATTTATACTAAAACTTTCCTTGTACCCATGGAAAGTAATTAAAGCAACTAAAAGCTATTAGAAAATTCAGTTTATAAGAGAAAGTTTGTCATCTTCTATTATCTGTTTTATTTGTGCAGGACTGCAGCTGTCAGAGTAACTCAGCTCACGCTGCCACACTTGAGGTGCAAAAGTTTAAAAGATACCAATCATCCCAGAGGCTGCATGTCCACACGCGAGCACACAGGTAGAAACAGGACAGCTCCTGCAGAGGCAACTATGTGCATCATCTTTAGTCACTGATTAGATGGCACTAACCTGGGTAGCAGCTAATTCTTTAGCTTTCTCAACATCAGTCACTTCTAATTCTCGTAATTCAAGTCAGCAGCAGCTTGGTGAGCTGGCTCATTCTCCTATTAATCTGCAGCATGTGCCAGTGCCTCGCGAGCTGCACACAATTCACCAGGACAGATCAATACTATTGATTGCTTACTTAGGGGGTGCATCAGCAGTCACTCCCAATGAGGCCAAATTTACCTCACTGCAGCAGCACCAAGTCCAGCTGGTTTGCAACACAGCAAGTACAATTTTGATGCCTTGGGGCACAGAGTTAGTAGATTTAAATTCTTCTGGCCAGCAGCAAAACCAAAATATGCTGTAACACAGGCACTCCCATTAAAACAACAAATAAGATAATTATAATGATGCTGAAACAGTGACGAGTTGATTGTTATTATCAAGGGCAACTTGCTTTTCTTACAGATTAAAAACAGAGAAATTACTTTAGCATGTCTGCCTCGTCTGGAACCATTACAAGCAGCAGTATGCAAATTCTTTCACTTAGGTTTTGGATCATCCAGCTATTAACAAGAACCTAGAAATGTTTAAAAAGTTCTCAACCAAAGTCCAGACCTAAACTTTGCAAAGCTGACTGTGCTTGAACATGGAAAACTGGACTGTAAGAAAGAACATAAAGAGTTGGGAAAAAAAGAACCATTTTGAGACTAGAAGCACAATTCAACTACAGCTTTCAATGTCAGAGCTATGCTTTAATGTTTTTTAGATTGCAATTATCACAATTAGGAGAGGCGGAAATTTACTAAGATTCCTCTTTTCATTTTCATTCATAAAAAAGGCAAATCTCTTGCTGATTAACTTTGTTCTGTGTTTGATGCTGCGGTGATGAGGCACAGTGAAAGAGGGGAAGTAAATAGAATAAATGGAAGGAAAATTCGTTTCAAGCCCCTACAAAGAATTGCCAAGTGGCATTTATGATAGTCACAACATATTTGTGGTTTCAATGCCAGGTTTTCTTTTGCTGTTTGAGTGCTATCTTTTCCCTTTACAAGCATCATCTTTCAGAATTGCCCAACTGAAGTTCACAACAAAGCAGTACAACTGAATAAAGCCTGGCAGCTTTGTTTTAATACTGGCTTTGCTCTGCAAAGACTAGATGAGCCCAAAACTCCGTACAAGTCCCACTAGGCACAAGCTCCACAGACCTGAAATGATCTGAAAACTTCAAGAAACGTCATATGAAGTGACAGAACTTTCAGAAGAGAGTGTTTAAAAGTTGCTTCAAAAACAGCAAAGTGGAAGGAAAGAAAGAAAGATAAAAAACCCCAATGACAACAGAGGAGATGCTGGTGAAACATCTGCCTACCACTTAGGGTACTTCATCCTCATCAGTGTGGGATACCCAATCTAGGAAAAAAAATTCTAATCCAGGAAGACATTGGTAAAGTCATCAGCTAAAGTAGTAGGAACTAATAATGGTGATGGCAAACCAAAGGGTTGCACTCTGAACTTTCTTTTGTGACAAAAACGTATTACATATCTGCCTTCATGGACTGAAAGCAAGACAATGGACATAATTCATAGGCTTATTGGCTTAATTTTAATGGTAATAATTAAACATCAGACAGGAAAGAAGAATAAGCCCCATAACTTAACTGTTAGGCATTTTAAAACCAGTAGTAGATGGATACTTATAACTTTGGGGTCTGGTGCAAATCTTACCAGGCTGCACAGTGCCAAACAGCCTGCAGCAACCTCCAGCATTTGTTCTTCAGGGAGACTAGCAAAGCCCCTAGGTGCCCTTCTCTCCCTCCTTGCCTCTCCTTCCAAGGCACTGGGGACAGGTACAAAAACAAGGGGAAACCCATTAATTTAACAAACAGAAGAAATGTCAGCGCTTAGAGATAAAATCTAGTGGGCAACTCTGATATGAACAACATACCAAGCATCTAAACTGCAAAGCGCGGTAGCTACCTGGCCAGTCACGATAATGCTTCTGGGCTGTCCTGCAATAACAAAATAAACTTGTGCAATGGTTGTGTCTCTGTTATCTGCAAGAGAGAAACTCCTGCAGATCTTGAGAACTTTAATTACTTAAATTTATTACTTATCAGTTGCATCAGTGAAGCACTATGGAGTAACCTTAATCGACTTGTAAAGTCATCTCTGTGCAAGCCCTTCTCAAAGAACAATGAAAGCTGCTTCTGCTTTGGCTCCGAGAACAGCTTTATCTCACTTTAGTTCTTAATGATTCCTCCTTTTGTAATACTTTACGCAATTCAACAAAACCTGTGGTGCTTTGATTTATCCCTTGTGATGCAGTGCACAATCGTGATTATGAGCTCTATCATGACTGCATAAATATAATACTTCAATTAGGTTTCCGGTGTGAATAATTTTACTTCCATGATTGACATGTTTCTCCCCAGGAAATGCCAAACAATGGCTTTAAGTTCTTTGCTTCTTTGTATTTTTTGCTAATAAACCAACTTGCTGTAACAAGCATGAAAAAACAAGATTTTTTTCCTTCTTTAAATAAAATTAGTGAAATTTAACCTTTTCACTTACCATATTGAAAACAAGTTGATCATAAAACACTATTAAGCAATAATCCTGAACCTGCAATGAAGTTTGCTTATGTTTCAAACAAAATACTCAACACTCTAACTGTTCAATTGTAGTCAAATAGACTAGTTAATTCACCAAAGAGCAAAATAAAATATTGAACTACTTTGATTAATAAGATTTGACTTAGTCATAAAGTAAAATTTGTATTCCACAGGTAATCCAGTCATTTAAAAGTATCAAATCAGTATGAAAAACCTGAACTGGAACTAAGGAGTCATCTGAACAATTTCTTGGTTAATCTCAAAAAAAAAAAAAAAAAAGAATTAAAGCAAGAAATTGTAAAGGTATTATTTTGAATTTATTCTGCTGAAAAATCAACATGCTTTCTGAAAACATTTTTATTTGATGAAATTTCTATTTGTGATCAAAAACAGTTGTTAAAATTTCCAGCCAGCTCCAACAAAGATGTTTTCAAGTATGTTCTTTGTTATTAAGTTCATTACTTGGATTTTATAAGACGAGAGACAGTAAAACTTAACACAGATAATTATTTAAATTAGAAAGCCTTTAAAACTTAAATTGACATGCCATCTTGGAGTCAGAAGAATATTTTCAGCGTGTTCTTTTGAATACCATCCACTTTGCCATTCAGTTTAATGTAACTATCAAGCAATTAACATACCACTTGGATTATTCTGAAATTTCCATTCATTCTGCCAGACCTCTGCTGAAATGTTCAATTCATTTACTTCACAGATTACCATTTAAAAGCCATTAAATTTACCATAGAAATGACTACTAGAGACCAAGTCTTACATTGCAAATACCATTAAAATTCAACTAAATGCCACTAATTACTCTATTTTACCAACAGTAATTACTATTTGTAAGCAATGTGAAGGGTTTCATAAAGTTATTGAATTCTGCTATTTTAAGAGTAATTGTGACACATCCATCAAGACATCACACATGGCCAGTGGGTCTGCTGTCGTATTTGGGCACTAACAGAACTACCTAGGTTGGTGACCTTCCCTGTCCCACAACTCTTGCCTAGATCGAGTTCTTCCCTGACTCCCTGTGCTGTCCTTAGCATGGCTTTCAGTCTGTGCTCTGCTTCCATCTTGAAATTGTCAGTTCATAAGACTTGAATGAATAAAAGAAACCCCAGATAACCTCCTACACTACCTCCTTAGACTGACAACAAATGTGACATAGGTATGCAATTATTAGTTAATTAGCAGGTATTTATAATTAGACACACACAGATCAGGAAAACGAAGTCAATCCTAAGGACAGAAATTCTCAGAGAAGATAAGAAGCTGAAACATATGCATTGGTCTTATAGATAAACCAAGGGAGAATTTGAAACACACATTGATTTGGTCCTCTCACCCTTACCTATTTAAAATGTGACACAAACACAACCTTCTTTATCACAAAGTGATAGCGTATGAGGCACTTTTGCTATCCAACAACTTCCAGGAAAGGAGACCTAGGGGGAGTTTTAGAGGTAAGCAAGAAACAGAGGATGAATGTTGCTTTCCAAGAAATAACTCCTCGTGAACAGATGTGTTTCCCATACATACACACAGAGGACAGACTGTTCACACTGTGAAAAGGTAATTGTAACTACACTGTGTAACATCTCTGAGGAAAATACCTTCTTCCCCCTCCAAACTTTCGACAATTAAACTAATGCAATTTGTTTTTAGAGAAGTTGAGAACCTGCTGAAAAAAAAAGTGTGGAACATCTGAAAAACGAAAACATTTATTTAGATGTCTAAAATTATGTTTGTGAGATCTGGCATCAGGCTTCATTTTTTTTCTACCCCTTGTTCTTAAAATCTTAAACAATAACAAGTAAGAACATGGAAAAGTACCTGAAAAAGAAAAGAACTTTTCGTTTCCCATTTCCTGCAGCTCTCCTCCATGAAGGAGCTAGCGTGCTTTCTGATCACAATTAAAACACAACAGCACTGCATTTTTCACTCCAGCTCTATTAGGACAGAAGAGAGTGAGAAAAGTCCCATTAGGTATAATGAATAGAAAAGAAAAAAAGCTTAAGATTTTAAAAACCTTGAAGAAGGTTTTAAATCAAAACCACTTTTTAAAAATACAACTCTTTTGGTGGTTTGGGGGTTTTTTGGTTTTGTTGGCTTTTTTTTTTTACTTGCAATTTTCTTTGCAAAAACACAAGCATATTGTTACAATTGCAGCTTATGGTACAGTGTGATTTTACCTTTGAGACACAGATTGTCATTGCTCTAGGAAAAGAACAAAGGGTCTAATTTTCAGAGGAAGCGAACACACAGAATTTCTGCTGAAGTCAAGTATAGCTGTGGGCACTCCAGATCTCTTGAAACAAAATATATCATGCTCAGCCATTGTTCACAGTGCTTTGCCTGTTTATGCATAAACAAAAAAGGGCTATTCCCATAGGATGGCCTAGTTTTCTTTCTAATATAAAAGAGAATGTTCAGGTTCTTAATTATATTACATGAAGAATAGACACTTTGGCAAATTCCAAAGAAAAGTCAAAATTCCCTTGAGTACAGTTACCTGAAAGAAAAAAAAAAAAAAATCTAAAAAACTCCATTCTAACTATTAGGTCAAAAATAGGAAATCATAACGCTGTTCAAATTCTGTCTTGCCATATAAAGTCTGTACCCTTAACACTGGCCAATAATCATGGCTCTGTAAGGCTCAGACAAGGCACTGGTTAGTGCTCGTACTGCAGCCCGCCCTTGGGACTGGGCTACGGACGTTCAGATCTGCACTCCACAGCCTCAGCTCGAGTGCCAGCCTTTGCAGTCAGCACCCGTGACTCTCACCTTTCCTGTCAGCAAAGCACAGATGGAGACACGTACTCTTCACTATCTTACCAGATCAGACAGCAAAGCATCTGTACAATTATTGCAGTTTACTCCCGTTTAAGCATTATTAAAGCTAGGATGCTTTTAACCATGACCCACATATTCCCAGAAACAGTGCCTAACCAGGGCACAGATTTTTCTCAAGTATACTTGCGGCATCAGGTAGTATTTCAGTAGTGACATTAGTAGTTCCAGGTGTGTCACATATTAATTGGAAGAGGAGAAATAAGGTGAGAGCACCAAATTTTTATGCTTGTTAATCTTCAGTAAGTAATGCACATTCCTGTGAGGTTGAATAAAATAGAAGATTTGTGTTTTAGATAAAAGTAGTGGGACAGAATCACTAAAAACAGACAATATTGAATTGGATCAGTGACTATTTTCTTGAAAATTCACCCAACATAATAAAAATATTTATCCGGCCATTAAAAGAAGATCACCTGGAATATTTTCTAAGATGATGTAAGATGAATTGGTAAATATGATTTGTATTCATGTTCAGCTACTTGGAACTATGAAGAACATGTGCCTTATTTTTCTGGAAGAATATAATATGGTCTGTCGGAGGCAGGGGAAATATGAAGAACCCCCATCCTCTTGAACAGGACTGTTCAAGGTGGGACAAGAGAGGGGGCACCATGAACTGAGCAAGATATAGAGGAGAGACCGGGCAACTCAGAGGAGCCAGAAGGATTCTCCACCTGCCTTTCCCTTCCTTGCCCACCTCTCTCGCTTGCCACCTCAGAGCAGTGCACACTTTACCCTCAATTTAATGCACAGCGGGATGTTGAGGCACTTCTTTCAAATCGATTCTGGCATCATCCCAGGTTGGCAGCAGGGAACAATGAAGTCGTCTCAAAGATCTATTTGTTCCGTTGGCATAAAATGATTATATAAAGCTAAAAATAAATGTGTTGAGAGAACCAAGTATAAAGACAGCGGGTAGCGTTCTGCTGCAAACTCTTGACTGGTGGAGGGTGCCTGGGGAAAAGCTCTGTTGCCCTCTCAGCACCACGTTGCACAGCATTACTCGCCGTTAGAAGAGTGGGGACGCAAGGAGTGAAATCCTGTCTCACTGCCATGGCAAGGGGACCATACAGATCAGATGATCCCATTGTAGAATTACTGCCGTTCTCTTGAAGTAACAGTTTATAAAATGCTATAAATACAACAGCTTTTCAAAAGAGAGATAATATAATGTAATGACACTTTTACAGCTGTTTGTTGCTAGCACGTACTGTTGTGCACATAACTCAAATATTGGGTGACTATTAAAAGAAGATCAGAGACCTGTGTAAGAAAACACAGCTTCAAGCCTGCATTTTAAGACCCTTACTGAATTACCATCAAAGTCTAGGGAAAGGCTGTCTCCCCCCATCACCACCCATCCATCCGTCCTCTCCATCCATCCGCTCTTAGGACCTCAAAATAAGTCATCCTGAGATCTAAAATAAAGGATGAACTAGTTAAAAAAAAAAAAAAATTTGGAAAATACTGTTTCCATAAATGTGTGTAGTTTCCTTCTTACTAAAAATAATTATCTCTAAAGTCTTCTAATGTTCTTAAAGCCATTTGCTCAGAAACAGAAGCCCAGATGTTTTATTCTGGCCAATGTTTTATTTCAGCAATTATTTAGTTTTTTAATAGCTTTTGAAAAGATTATATGATTTGATACTTCCAGACACCTATCACTTCCTATTGCTAACAGTCTCACTGCATTCTCACTTTGCATAATGACTGGAGTGCCTAAATCTAAGTATGGAAATTTCTGATCACCTGTATTTGGACTGAGATTTCACATAACAAGCTACGCCCTTTAGTTCAGGGAGAACAATCATCAAGCCCAACAAAGCACAACAACCAGAAATTGTAGAGGTTTTACAACGCATTCGTTAGATATTTTCTGAAGGATCTGGGTCACTAAATATTAGCAATTAATATGGAGGTGCGTGAGAAACACAAGTGGGAAATCAAAATATTATTCAAATCAGAAAAGTGCAAGTCAGTACTTGTTTCATTTCATAGCATTCCTGGTGGACTGTCGAAGTTCATTGTATTTTCACCTTCCATCTTCACCCAATGAAAAGCTCAATATTAAGTCAGTTCTAAACTTTTTTTTTTTAATCCCAGAATGCCAAAGTCTTACTGTTAGAAACTTGTAGATTTTTCTTTTCTTTTCTCTTTTTTTCATTAGTGTGGGTGAGGACTTTCTGTCCATCTAATTGGAAGGTGTCATCCTCTGCTGATTGCTCGGCTTCCATAACCATTACAGTGTCACCTGGTAATCTTTCACATGGCTATCGTGTGAAAGAGGAAGCTGCGTACAGAAGGATTAGGTTCCTTTGCAAGGAGTAAGGACACTGAGCAAAAATGGTACTTGTGCAAAACTGCTTGTAAAGGAAACCCTTAATTTTATATCTAGAAGTTAGTTTACATAATATGTAATAATGGAAACTCTCACCTCAGTATATTTTCTTCCGTTACTCTGTTTGCGTTCATAATGGAAGGCTTTTTTGTAATATCAGCATCACATACTTCTTCTCTAAAGTGACAATTTCTCTCCGTGCATGCTAATAAACTTGCTAAGTTCAATAATTGAATTCACCCAGAAATGTGCAAAAGTAACAAGTCAGGTCCTAATAAGGCTTGTGTTTGAAGAGGGGCAGAACGTGCAGCATGGGCTACCTGTAGGGAGGCTGAGGAGAGCTCAGTGTACACAGAGCAGAAGCCTGAGGGTATGGATAGCTTCCCCTGTGCCAGCCTGGAAATCCCTTCCTTCCAACCCATCCCCCTGCAGTTATTAGCTTATGCTATGTCTGTGTACAAATACCAATTTAAAGAGCAATTTACTGGAACTTTGAAAAAATAGACATCAGGGTTTAAATCTGATAAAGTGAGCTCTGCATTCAGTTAGACTCTAGCTTGGGGCATGTCTGAGCTTCAATCATTCATAACTATTGCAACGATTTCCATAGTTCAGCACTTGCCAAGAGACGAGGGAGAAAACTCTCCTCACCGCATCGTGTATAAGGACAGTGATGTCTTGTAACTCCCAGTATCCCTCTCCCTTATACCTGGAATTATACCCTACTCAAAAGGCACAAATGCTTTCAGCTGATAGCAGCTAATGTAAAACATTAGCAAAGCAGTAATTTTATCTTTCCATACTATGTAAAGTCTTGCAGAACTTGATTTCCAAAAAGGCCGAGATGGTAATCAACTCGCATCCCTTTACACTACCCAGTTGTGACCATTTCTGTTGTGCCTTGCTGAGATAGAGGATAATTTGGCAGACTCCAGATCACTGGTTCAGAGATCTGTTATTTAGTATTAGCACTTAAAAACAGATTTGTGTCGAACATTTCTGTTGGATCGGAAAAGTCCGAGAGTGTGGTCCTGCTGGCAAGGGCCTTGCAGGATTTAAATTGATTTTTCAGATATATGTGCTTTCTCAGCTAATTTATATTTTCTGCCTGGTTTGCTTAAGGGCTTTAATTCAGTTACTGTGCGTTGTGCTCCAGAAGTGTAGTGTTTGAGGCTATACAACTGCATCATGTTGAGGAGATGATACTCTCTCCAGTTCCTCACTCTTCTGGGAGCTGTTTTACCCAGTACCACGAGTTCTCTCTGTTTTGCTCGTGGGCTGTTTAGTACATTAAGTACACCTGCTAGGTATTGCAGAAGAGCCAAGGAGTCACAGGGATTAATTGGATAAGCCATATGAAGTTAAAGCTTGCCTAGACAACTGCCAGCTCCTGCCCTCAGACATACTACTCCCTCCTGTACTGTTTTTCCCTGAAGTCCTAAGAATCCTCATTGTAAATCATGATCATTACCTCAGCTGTTTGCTTCCAGGGAGGTTTGTTAACTCTGGCTTTGTAATCTAGTTGAAAGAGCCAAACTAATCTCCCAGTCTGGTACTCCCACACACAGACAGGGCTATTCAATTTTTGGAGCTTCAGGTACTAGAGATTGGACAGTGTTTTCTTTTCAAGTTCAACTTTTAGGCTAGATTATGTACTGAAAGCTTCAGAAAAAAAAACCAAACCAACCACATTGTACCACGTCTGTCTACCTGCTGACCTAAATGTTTGCCATTAAAAAGCAAACAAAAAACACCCTGCCATTTTTTTTTATGAGACAATTGTGTTATAAGGGCTCAGGAACGCCTGTAGGTAAATGTCAGCAGTTCCACCAGCAACCCAGAGAAGTACTGACGTGAAATTAGCTGACTTCTGGTCATGGAGGCAGCTGGTATCCCTCGCTCTCCAGCACCAGTGTTCTCCACAGATGTACATTGGACTCAACGGATTTAACCATGTACCTTCAACCTCCCAGCCAGGGCGCAGCCAGCCTGCAGGAAGCAGGCACGCCATGGTCTGCCCAGCTTGGTAGAAGGCCTTCAGGATCCAGAAATAGCACACCAAGCTGTCTGGCAAGTCCTGACTTTGCACTTCAAATATTATCAATCTTTGGCAGCAAACTTCATTTAATTAACAATCTCTTACTTTAAAAGCAGATATATTCTTTTAATGAAACAACAGTCCTGCTGCTTTGAATAATTCAGAGCAAGATGAAGCTGGCACCTAATGATAATTCTAAGAAGCCTCACTGCATCTCCCTGGCAAAGCTGTTCAAAGCCCTGTTTCATTCCCCTCTCTGATCAGTGGATTGTATGCTACTTTCAAGCTATAATACACATTTTGCTTTTTGATGATGCAATGAAGAAGTTGATGTAAATAAGTAAAAGGTGATGTCTTTAGAAATCATACTTTTAGAGAGGGGGAACTCAAAGATCACTTTGTAGGAAGCTGGAAAGTCTTTAAACTATAGCATGGCACACTTTCATAATTGAATCTAAGATATATAAAGCGTCAGAGATTACAGTTTCAAAGTTTAAAAATATTTTATGCAATTAAATTTGTAAAAATGTTTGTGAGAGATTATGCAGCAATGTCACTATGTTTTTTACTCTCATTTAATGTGTCATTAAGACACATAAAATTCTTCTATAGTCTGTCCATCAGCACCATTATCTCCAGCATGGCAGGAGCCTTGAAAAATAGCAAGATAGCTCTAAGGTGCTGGAAATTCTCAAAGACACCTGAACAAACAAACAAAAAACCTAAACCCCAAATGCCAAACAATAAATACCATCAGAGAAATAAAACAAGTTGGGGTCTAAGAAATCCAGCTCATGACATGCTGGTAAGCATGGACATGCTTTCTGCTCTATAACATTCAGCTTTCAATATGGATGAAAATTCATTAGAGTCTAATCTTTTTAGGAAATGAAATTATCACAGGTTTCTGTCATAATCAATGTGGCAGATAGCTTGGTTTTCCTAGATAGATGACAGGATTAGAAACATTTTAAGAGAGTCATATATTCACACATAAAGATCTAGCACTCTTTATCTAAAAAGTTTACATTTCCTTTACCAGCTGCTAATAAATTCTTCATGAAAGTAAAGAAATTAATTATTAGCAACTGATGCCTAAAGGTAAATTACCTAATGTAATTGTAATTCCACTTTGATCCACATTAAAACTTCCATCTTGGTATTGACTTCTCTTAGGCTCCACATACAGAGTTTATATTTAAAAAAATAAAAAAGAAATGATTGGGAATGAATTGACACTACATTGAAGTTGTTTAAGTTCTCATCGCCGCTCACAAAATTCTGCCTATGTCTTAAGTAGTTATAGTTAATCTAAGAGAGTCAGAAGAGGTGTTTTCTTACCCACCCTTTGGAAAGAACGAGTTTGAAATAAAGCTAAGTTAAACTTTAGTAGAAAGTCTGAGTCCAGCTCTACAATCCACTTCCCAGCCTGGTAGGGCAAATACAAACAATTAAACTCTGAAGCACTGTTCCTCAGAACTATCCCTCAAGACATTCGGTGTGCATAAAGCTGATCTAGTTTTGAACTGCAGTTTTTAAAATCCAAACCCTAACACTAGAAGAGAACACAGACCCAGCAGTCTGCGCGCCGAGTGCCAAATCCCCATTCACCACAATGCTCCTTTAAGCCAGCTGCTGCCTCCCCAGCGAGGGCAANGGCTGCGGCTGCCTCTCCTGCTCCCTCACCTGACGGTGCACAGTGCGAAACAGCCCCGTTCACCTCGGGAGCTCAGAGTTACAGCTCTGCCACGCAAGGGATGAGGATAGAATGGACTGCGATGGGAGGGAAAAAAGAGGGCTAACTAGCATCCTGTCTGTTCAACAAGGAGTTTGAAATAAACTGGCTTTCACCTCCTCAAGTAACAGATTCTCAGAGTTACAGGAGTACAAGGAATTGCATAGACACAATTATATGAGGAGAGTTTAATTTTCAGCTTTTACTAGAAAATTTACTAATTCACCATACTTGCTTCTCATGGGTATTTGCTATATAGTTCAATAATGTCAGGGCACAGGTCAGTCACTAGTGCTCTGCAGAACATTTACCATGAGACTACCAATTAAATTAAACAATTTATGTAATCTCACTTTCCAGTTCTCAACCTGAGCTCAAAGGCAAAGCAAAGAGAAAGAAATTAACTTCAAAACAAATGCCTCATAATTAAAGTTTAATTTTCATAAACATGAAGAAAGTTAACAACATTCGCTATCCCAAATTAAGAAGTCAGCCTATTCTCTTCGTGCACACATGCACATCAACCATTAAATTTTAATGTTAATGCAGTGCTAGCAGTTCTAATATGCAAGGACTCTAATCCTCACTCATCATCTGCTCCAACATGATCCCCTCTACCACCATTCAGTAAAGTTTGTGTACCCTTTACACTCAAGGAAAGCAGGGAAGAAAAAAATCTAATGTAGTTCAGTCAGGTTAAGCAGAGATAAAACACACCATTATTTTCAAGCATTAATTCAAATTAAGAGAGCCAGTCAACAACGCTGATTTGCATTTCTTGGTTCCTACCAACAGGTTTGTAAATAGAGAGATGAAGTTACTTATAGAAAAGGTTTTGAATGACAGAAATAGGAAGGCATCTCTCCAAACCACAAGACTACAATGTAAAATTCAGTAGGGTCCCCTAGACTTGGACTATAATTACTGCCTGTATAAATGTGTGCTGCCAGAGCAGGATATTCTTGCAGTCAAAACACAACCCTCAAAGGACTGTATAACTCCTTTCTACAGGTAAAAGTCTGGAGTATCACCTGCTTAATCAACCAGATCATGACAGGATGAAACCAGAGTAAATCCACCAAATACATTTTTCTAGAAGGGCAGTTGTACTAATATGCTCACTCACTGTAACTTTTGAAATCAATATAAGCAGCCAGACATAAAGCTTTTTCTTGCAGATAGACACTTGCCTTCCAGGTCAGAGCCATGAATGTGGCACAGAAGTGAAATACCAAACAGCAGCAGAGAAGCAGAGCTGTGCAGAAACATTTTTCTTGTTGAATATGGACAAGTTACATACACTTTGATGCAGGCAGACAAGCCCGTTTGCCTGAGTAAGGAAAGCTGGATTCAATTAAGCCACAACTTTTCTTGCCTTCAGTGTCCAAATCTGTAAACGTGAACCAACAGCAACCCTGACCCCTTCACAGAGCAGCAGTGCTATGGGGGTTCCCCAAACCTTTTAAATCCTCAGGGAGTTCCTATACTGATACAGACCTGGGGCAAGGAAATCTAAAGATGATTTTAAAATTTCAGTTTTTCTTTTGACTGGAATTAGGGGACAAACTGAGAACTACCTTATTTTTGTATGCGGTATGAGCCTCAGAATTGTGAGTCACTGCTGACTACATGAACATCAGGCTACTATGAGACTCAAAGATCAGACCAAAATGAGAGCATTTGTAGTGTTTTAGTTATTATTTTTCACTATAAAAGATTAGGAAAATAAAAAATTATTTCAAGCCAAAACAGCAGAACAAGTCCACTAGGAAAATTTGGAACTAAGATCAAAATACTTCCAACATCAAACAGTTTGAGGTTGTTATGCAATAAAACAAGTAATTTCACAAAACCTGACATAAAATTAACTTATTTCAATGAGTCAAAGCTCTGATTTTTCTTCCCAATTCAATCCATTCACACCATTTAAAAATATAAATCAGTGCTCCACCCTTTGGGGATGTACAGTATGTATTAGGAAATTATGCTGTAGTGTTCTCTATTGTACGCTTCTGGTGCAGTAGTCAACCTTTTCGTTGCACTTCATCTTTAGCGTAATTACAGACCCTGATAGAATGCTGCATGAGTCCCTGTTAAAAAATAGTGGTAATAAATTTTTTCGCCCAAAATGCAGGTAAGAATTCCAAGTCAGCCATTTTAAAACTTATGAAAAGAATCAGTAATTTAAACATGAGATGGGAGCAATTTTATTCCCATTTCAACTAATGCTAATGTTCAGAGTTTAGTTATTAAAATTAATTTGCTCCAATTATATTAAAATCAGTGGAATTGTGTGCCACTATTGATGGATAATAGCAATAAGTACTAAGTGTGATGCTTGAAACCTGTGCTCACTGTAAGCAGGAAGCATAAGCACAGCCACAAAGGCAAGAATAGAAAAAGGAAAACTCCTCCCTTTCATAGCTGAAAGCTACACACACACACAAAAAAAAACGTAATCCAAAAACTAAACTTCTGTCCACATTTTGGGAGAATCATGTGTTTTGATCTCATATTCATGGACTTCCCGATGCCTGGCCGGATCTGAAACTCCATCTGCTACAAAGCTCTCGTGTTGACCTGAAGACACAGAGCTCATCAAATTCTATTATGCACTTCCTTTACATAAGATCAAGCTGAAGAGTCTGGTTTCCCCTCCTACTGTCATTGCAAAAATGCAGAGACTTAACTTCCCAGCAAAACGTATGGGTAGGGCTACTGAGCAGCACTTGGGAAACGATGTCTTCATCATCTTGGTAATCTTTAAAGGAGCCCTGACTGATCTTGTTTACAAAAGGCTCACATGGATCTAGTTTGACTTAAGATTGGAAAGCATGTAATAGGAGACCATAAAGCTAATGGAGGTAAAATTCTTCAATATTGTGATCAATTACAAACTACCTTAGATTTATCACAAGTGACTGTTTTTCTTTGAGCTGATTCTAAGCCCTTTATCTTCTAGATTTCCCTTCTTCCTTTCTTTTTTTAATACATTTATTGAATAATTAGGAAACTTTCAATAGAACACAGAAAAGAAATGAGCTGGTAAAGTGTTTGTGCATTCAGGCAAATCCAGCTGAAAACTGAAACCCCTCCTCGTGGATGCAAAGATCCTTTTCAGTTCTGACACATGGAACAGAACTGAATATATAGGAAAGAACTGCCACAGATGTAGTTAGCCCTGAGAAGACACTTTATTCAGTGAAAGCTGTAATAAAACATCAGGCACAAACTGTTACAGAGGATGACTTCATGGGCCAAGTAGTCGCATCATCTGTAGCATTTCATGTTGCTATCTTTTGAGCCGCAGCACCCACAGAGATCCACATTACTGTGAGGTAGGAGCAGACCCCTACAGATGCCACTGAGAAAATGGTCACAAACCTTATTAAAATACTTGCAATTTAGCTGTTGAACAGGTTTTACATGACTCAGAAGATCTCAGCCATATAGCCTCAAGGTGCTACACCAAAGGCACAGCCATGGTGATATGCATCCCCACAGTCCATCATCTATCCAGACTGAGCAGCAATTTCTCAGCCTTCCAATGCTCCAGTAGAAGTCACAGCAGTTCACAGAGTACAATGTAGCTCTGCATCATTGACTTTTAATAATATGAAGAATAAAACCCAACATTGTTGGATTCAAAGGCAGGAAGGCTTACAAACTACAGCTGAAGAGACTCTTGAGTTGTAGAGACACAGAACCAAGTTGTGACAGCTCAGTTTACCCAATTACTTACCCTGCCTTGAAAGACTGCATGGCACTTAAAATACACAGGGTATGACACCAGTTGGAAAGTTTTGACAGGAAGACAGCAAAACAGGAATGAACTTACAGATTGCCTGAACAGTTGAGAACTTGCTCTTGTGTGTTTTCATACACTTGCAAGCCAAGACAGCCATTAGACAAAGTAGTAATGCAGAAATTACAGTTTCAGAGCTTGGCATTCATTAACTGAATTGTGGTATTTTAGTTTAAAATAGTCTTTAAAAATGCAGGTTGTTCCTAAGCAACATTAGTCCCTTAGTCCCTAACGCTGAGAAGAGATCTGCTAGAATGTAAGCGTCCGCTTTGAAATGATCATTTCTTGCACAAGGGTTTTCAGGCATAATAAGTCATACCAGTCCTTAAATTCACATTTACCTCTATTTTTTGTTGCCCTTTACTTCTTCATGATAGCCTTAAGAGTTCTCTTTAGGTCCCCAGTATTATGTAGTAAACTAATGTAGACCTTTGCTATCATTTTCATTTATTTGTACGGTGAGTTATGGACCCCTTCAATGATACTGAATGGCCAAATCTTATGGGGTCAAATGGAGTTTGCCAAAAGCTAATGCGTATCATATGTCAGACTGCATACAAAACTTCATTGCTATCACTCTTCCACCACACTACTTTTTTATTTTATTTTTGTCTTCTACCTTTGGAGAGGACAAGACAGTCAATAATACTGTGGGGGATTCATCACACAATAGGCAGGCCTTTTTCGAGCAAGGAGCTTGCTAATGAAAGTATTGTAGAATGATCTGTACATTTTAATGGACCTTGAACAAAGATTTGAGCTTTCCTTTTTTATTTTTTTTTAACACCACATGAATTTTTATTAGTATATTACTCCAGACTTGTTTTGAATACTTGGGGGTCACCTTCTTTCTTGGAGCCTGCATAATGGCAGAGAGGGCAAAGTGGAGTGGAATGAATAAATAAGGGAAGATTACATTGTGTCTTTCAAGGACAGGAACTACAAGTTAAGTTTTGGGCGTTGTTTGTTTTTCTCGCCCCCTCCTACCCCCAGATTTTTTTTTTTTTTTAATTTTCAACACCTATTGTTATGCATGGAAAACATCTGCCATACTTGGGGACTAGTGATTCATTTATTTTTTTTTATACAAGATTACAGTTTATTGTCAACCATAAGCAGTCTTGATAATTCAAGCTTTAAATTAAGTTTGCCTAAGGATACCAAATAAGAGCTAATGACAACTTAATTACAGATGTCATTAAACATTTAACCTTATCACATTAAGCAAAGCCGATCCCATATTCTTCAGTTTAGCTGGCAACAGTCAGCCAGGAGAAAAAAAATACACTCCTTGAGCATGAAGTCCAATATATCCCAAAAGACTTAGGGTTTTGTGCAAACAGAAGTCAAGCTATACCATTGATACAGTCTACAAGTGTGTAACCTTGCCTCTTTGCATCTGGAAGGACCACACAGAAATGAGTCGACCTCAAATACCAAAGCACCGAGCACCCTTGGCTACCGTCGATACATGTGTAGCTTAAGATCCACAGCGTCCCACCGAATGAACTCCTGAGGTCACATGCAGGCAGGGCTCAGAGCTGAGGGAGGATGTGCACCGCGACTTCAAAATTCCTTCAATGGCAAGAAATATTAAAAAAGACAGTTTGCTTTCAAGGGCATGTTGCACTTTCAGACCCTGATGGGATCTCAGGATCAGGGAAGAGGAAGGATGAAGCATACAAGGAAGTGGTTCGGCTTTTTAAAAAATAATCCGGATCGCTAACATCCCGTCTGTCTCCATGACAACCGAGCTGGATTGCTATTGAATGCAATTGGGGATTGCTGATTTTTAACCCTCATGAATGAAAGGGCATTGGAGAAACTCACTTACATGGCTTCAAATCTGGTTTCCAGCAAGGAAATCTATGTACTTTTACAAAATATAAAAATTATTTTTTATTTATTGTTTGAATCAATAAATGCAGAAGAGGGACTCCCAAAAACCTGAAATAAAACATTTTTCTGCAGAACCACCAGTACTGGAATGTAAAAATCCCAGACAGTAAATATGGGTTTAACTGTAACTTTTCTAAGAGTTTTTAGGAAGTAATTCTTCAGCCACTGAAGAATTCTCGGGGAAGCACTGAAAAGCAGTACTTCCCCAAGAACTAAATTCCATTATATTAAATCCACATCTTAGGCACAAACAATATGTGAGATATCAGCTGTGTGAAGATCAAACTACAGCATATTCACCATATAGCCACAAACAAATCCAAGCACCCTGTATAAGTTCGTACCAGCAGTTGGTACAATGGCCTTGTTTTCTACTAACAAGAGTCCATGAAATTTTGGCCCGTATTAGTACAAGCATCCACCTGTATGCATCTAATTAAGGAATCAAGATCACCTGGTCCCCAGCACCGAGTTGTTTTGTTCAGCCCTCAAAGTGCTGGCAAGGAAAAGACAAAACAGCAAGGGACCCTCTCACACCTACAGAGTACTAGGTAGAAAAGACAGCTTTGGCTAGGTACTATCCTGCCTTTGCAGCCTAAATTAATTTCACTACTTCTCTAAGCACATACAGCAATCCTAGAAGTGAAGGCAAACACAAAGAAAGTAAAATGAATACAGGAGGGACAAGGAGAAAGTGCTTGCCTGGCACACACAGGTTCAGAGGAGCATATTAGGCCCGCAGACATCACAAGATGCAGAAAGGAAGTCTGGGTGTGCTGGTTTTCTGGCAGTAGAAAAAAGACATTTTCCTCGATGAATACAGAAGTACAGCCAGGCACTGCTCCTTGGGATTGCCCTGTGACCACCTGGCTGAACTCCACACCTCATGGCTCGCCCAGTACTATAGGGAACTAAGATTCACAACACCACAGCCACATGCAGAACAGGAAGCGAAAGCATCACTTACTATGAAACACTCCTTAACAAAAAGAATCCCCACATACTATTAAAAAAGGTGATATTGGATCATGTCACCAATAAAAGACACACTTCTATGTTTGTTTGTACATGGCAACAATTGGTAGCAGTCTAAAAAAAAAACAACTATTGATTTAATTTCCAGGACCTTTTTTCAAGTCAATGTGCATTTTAGATCTATGAATTCTATTTTTAAATAAAGAATTTTAGTTTTCCTATTATTTCTAAATACCAGTTATGTCCTACACCATTTACCATTTTTATTCCAGTAGAGCTCAACTTAGTTCAATAGTATTACTATTAATTTACATTAGTACAAACTGAAGAATAATTAGGCCTGGAAGACTGATGTGAAAAAAATTAGACGTGCAGCTGCGGTTTTTAAGATAATGCTTTCCGAATTACAACAGACGACAGGATAGTGTTCCCTCACTCTGGCTACGTTACTATGTTCCCTTGACTGTCCTATACTTATCAAAATGTAGACTACCATAAGAGAACAGATTAAAATGCACAGTCATGAAAAGGTTCACAGACATTAAACAGCATAAGTGCATTTTTAATTGACATAGTTGTTGCAAGGGGGTTAAATCGGAAACCTATCACTCATTTCAAGCTATAGGTGATGGGGCCACAACAGAAAAAATCCACCAAGACTATAACAACATAAACTCTTGAAGCTGGACAGCACATTTTACTATTTCTTCTTTAAATACGTAGTCATAGATTTTAGTAAGTGCAGGTCAAATGCTGAAAGTTTCTGAGCATATTTGATGACCTATTACTTAGCCATTGGCCCGTCTATCTGAAGAAGGCAGTAAATTCTCTGAGAGGGGCAGAATTTAAAATGAGATTAGAGTTAGATTTGACAGAATTCCCACGAGGGATCCCTCATCTAAAACAATATCTACTAACTTTGCCATCAAGTTTGTTGCTGCAATCTGCTTCCCCTCACTTCAGGGACTGATCTAATGCATTTCTAAATATCTGGTGGCAAGAAAGGTGAGACCAGAAGAATAATATTTATTGTGGCAAGCAGAGCTCTGGCACATGTATAGCAGAATCCAGCCACAAGTCAGAGCACGTACATCAGCAGTGTGTCAGTTCTTGCTTTGCTCTGTCCTTGTGCTAGCTATTGGAAATCTGCTTTGCAATTTAACATTTTCTCCTTTAGAAGAGAAAGATAGTCCAGTTCTATCCCTTTAACTGTCAAAAAGAACTAGAATCAAGTTTCTAGTTTGCCAGATTTTCATTTTAGCAATTCATTGAGCATCTCACTTCCTTGGTTTCATGGAAATAGAGTTGGGATTTTTCTGACCCATGAGCACAATCAAGATTTATAGCTATCCATCTTAACTTGGACTTGACATTGATGGGAGTTGCCCCAGTTCACTCCACTGATGTCAGCATTTCTGCAGCCATTTGAAATCAGGTAGGGATCTGTCCTTGGGTATAGTAACAGACTCCTGGGGTTTACTTCAGCAATGTAAAACAAACTCAAATAAGAGGCCATTATTTTGCATCATAATTTATGAATTAATCAATATAAAAGGCCATTATCAGAAAACCCATAGAACATGATGTGGGCTGTGGTACATGTGAATGTTGCAGTAACTCTGTCACGACTATTTTATTAAGTGCATATTAGCACCAGCCAAGTTTGCCTCGCAGTCAATCATTTGGGGCAAAAGGGGAGCATATAACAAAAATGAAAACAAGTGAAAGGCATCGTGTCAACCTTAATGAACTGCGATTAGCAAAACTGCCTTTTATTGCTTCAGAGGTGTTGGAAGTTGTGCTGTATCTAGACACACTACTTTTAAAACTCTGCCATCACCACATGGCAGCCTCTCATTTATATCACTTATAAGGAAAGCATCCTTTGGGCTATGCTGAGGGATGAGCAACCGTAAGTGGCTGTGTTCCTCTTGCATGTTTTTGCAACTTCACAGAGAGTCTACCTCTATTAGAAGATTTTAAAAATCAAGCCCACTTTATTTTCTCAAATGAATTACTCTGAAAAAATCGTCTATTAAAAATAATTGAAGACGCCACATAGAATTATTTAATACTTAATTTCTCATCAAATTACAGTTTTATAGATTTGTTTTATATGACATCTAAGGACAACACTAAAAACCTTCATTTTCATTAAATATCACCTTAATGTTGATGGAGCCTAATTGAAATCCACGGTGCCACAAATTACATAGTACTTAGTCTAGGAGTAGAATTAGCCTAAAACTACAACAGAGATGTCCATATAGAACTGCCAGAAAAGCTCTCACTTCTTTTAGGCTGCAATACCACCATCAGCTCACAGCTGTTACAGATTCATATGTTATTTTTCTGGCAGTTTTGCATACTAATTTATGGTATTGATCATGCAGAACACTGGGGTGTGTAAGGGTTAGCTTTGAAAACGAAATCTGTTCAAAATATTTTAGTAGTACCTGTCACTTTTTAAACTTACATTGTACTGTCCAGAGTTCTTGCTTATAATATTGATTATTCTGTTAGTTTCTGCTATGACTTATTCTTACAGGTGTCTTAGAGCCATAAAATAGTATAACATTTCATCCACATCCCACACAGCAGCTTCATAAAGCCTGCCTTCTAAACCTGCTCATCAGGAATTACCGAGCTCAGGTAAAACCTCATGTAAAATGTCATCCCCAATTCTTTCTTTGTTTTCAAGTGTCTTTTAATTAAACATTGAGTTGTGAAAAATGTCAAAACCACCTCTTCACAGAACCCTGAATGCAGTTGTGATTAGAGTGACAACTATTTATTTATTTAAAATGTAATCAATAGCATAAACTCCTGAGAGTTGAAGGAGGAAGCAATGCCCAAGACACACCCTAAACACAGTGCATTCTTTACAGGTTTCTCAAGGATGCTGCTGCCAGGCTCCTCTGCTGTTCCAGAGTAAACAGACCAAGCAGTAAAAGACAGAAGTCAGCAGCTGAAATGGGCTGAAGCTCCTGGTAGCTTGCTCTTCAGAAACTGTGATTTAGTATAAGCTTCATGGCATATCTAGCATCTGCATATTCTTGCCAAAATATAAACTGATTACTACTTGAGTCTGCCAGCAGCCTGAAACAACTGAGATATACATTCACACATCCATCATAAAGATACATTAATTTTAAAGCTGTCGAGAAGACACAGATTTAAAGAACAGCATTATTTGATTCCCAGTAGATGAAGAAAAGAAAGAATACCAAAATAGGAGTCTCATCTGCTGTCACAGGTGGGTGGAGCTTGACAGTATTCATCAAACCCTCATAGCTAATTGGCATAGAGATAGTGAGCAATTCAGGGCAAAGGTGACACAGGAGCAGGCAAAGCTGCAGAAACAAATACACATCCTTCTTAAGGATGTGCACAGGGCAGTGTTAGATGCTGTTCTGTCCAGCCATTGACTGGCTCTTACTCACAGTCCCATACCACAATATTGCAACAATCAGGCAATTTTTCAGATAGAACTCCCTCTGTCCCATCTCTCATTCCACTCATTATTCTACAAAACCCATTAAACCAAAGAGCAATCAATTCATTTTGTTATGTTTCTCTATGAAAATATGGTATTGTAGCTTGAATACGGATATGCTAAAAATATTTAGTCCTGTAGCATTTTGCTTTAATTCTGCATTCAATTCTACAATAATATGAAATTCTTGATAACTTGAGCTCTATTCGAAATACATCTATTAATGCTACCTGTATGAATGGCAGAGGTATTAGCAGTGATTAAGTGCTGATTGTTTTGCCTATCATGTTCATTTTGTTAACATGCAAAATCAACTGCCCTTATTGAAGCATGTTTTTGAGTCTCTAACTTCAGTCAGTAAATCAATATATTGTATTTTCTAGGACTGAGGAGTCTGAATAGTATCATACAATTCTCACATAAGCAAATTAAGTGTAAATAACTTACTAAAGCAGACTATCAATTAAAGATATGAAAAAGCTCTTTATTAGCCCCAGTTTTAATACTGTTCACTTGGCTACAATCCATAAACAAGGCAGGTGATCAGCAATTCCATTTAAGTAACAGAAGTGCCATCCTCTTGCTGTTACGTTCCCCCACAAATAAAGCAATTATACTTGTAGGTTGATTGGACAAAGGAAATGGTGTTCAAAAGCACAACTTTTATAATCAGAAATGAATAATTGTTCCTACAGTGCTATAGAAAGCATCCCACAAATACTCTTGATAATCCATTGAGCTGTGTTCATATGCAATAAGCAGAGCACTTTACATTTAAAATCACCACTGCCCATTCCAACAGGAACAATGGCAATTAAAAAGGTGTTAAGAAGAATCATAGTTTCATTCAGAATTAAATCCATCTTCATGCCATTGTTAAGGCTTGTAAATTAAATAAGAGATGACTTCCCATCTGTAAGATTTGTACTATTACTTGTGCCACGATTCATTTAAACCAACGAGCTCATTTAGTACAAGTTGATTAGAAATGCCCTGAGATCCCCCTCACCAGATACTTTCTGTAGCTAGAACACTGCTCTGTTCAAATAAGAGATGCTTGCATAACCCAGGGTTACACACAGCCTTCCACAGCACTCTAACCTACAGCAAAATAGTCCAGTAACGTACACATAATAGCAGTAAAGAGGTTAATAGGTATCCTACAGCTGATGCAAAGGACAAAGAAAGCTGTCATTCTTACTTGGAAAATAACATGAGGTTAAAATAAACATGAATTACTCAATTTACAGGAGGTCAGACTAGCCAGTCTAAATGGTCCTTCTTGGCCTTTGGATCTACAAATTTTCTCATGCTTAGATTCAGTTTCCTCTGGCCTATATTCAAACTTGTTTGTAAATGGGTTTTTATTGTGTCAATGGTCACACTGAGAAATGGATACAGTGCACAGGATAAGGTCTGAAGCATCTTTAGCTATAAAAGTCTACAAGATTTGAGCATATGTAGCCAGAGATGCTTAATTATCTACACCAAGAATATTTACTTCAAGCAAACACTAAGACACTGCCAGAGATCCACAGGGCATACTTGCCTTCTTCAATCACATGGAGCATAGGTGCCTTTAGATGCCTAATTTTGATTAGCATTCTTTGCAAACCCACCAATCCCACTATTCTTGGAGCCGACCTGGGGTTGTTAAGGTAACGCCAGAAAACTGGAATGATAGAAGCAGCCAGAGAGAATGCAGAACAGCAGTTCTGAATCCAGACCCTTGTGTCAACACAAAGGCTTTGTACTGGAAAAGCAAACGGGCAAAGGTAGTGCCTTCTCAGAAATATTGGTCAGAGGTAGGCAGGTTTTTCCTATGGATACATGATAGATGCAAAGCAGGGGGATGAAGAAGACATTTACTGAATCATAGGCAACTGGAGTAATCATGCTATCATCCTACTTTTAAGTCTGCTTTATAATTTCATATCTGTGGGGAGTAGCCTAATCTTCAGACCACACTAGCCAGACCAATTAAGACTCCATAAACATCACTCTGAAATGGAGACCATCTCCCCAGTAAACATCTACTCTCATATGATCAGATTTCGATGCAAAGAGGGAGGAATGAAAAAGAGGAGAATGCCCATGTTTGATCCATTTATAAATTTTTTAAAGTTTTAAAGAACCCAGCATAAAAGGATACAGCTCCACAAGAACAAGCTGATGTACAAAACTTTTCATCACTGCATAGCTAGGGGTCATTAACACAGAGGCCTCAGGCTAGGGCATTAATTTCCCTAGCTGTCTGTAAGTAAGAGATGTACAAAAGAAGCTTTTAATTGCATATGTGAACAGCATTAGTGCCTGTACCAGGTCTGTGATTTGGGGTTTTGGTTTCATGGGGGATTTGGGGTGTTATCCAGGGTGTTGTGAGTTTGGGTTTTTTTTATAGTCCACTTGTTTTTACCTACTGGAATATGTCCTGCATTCCAAGACAGCCACACACAGGTCTGACAAATGGCACAACTGGATGTGTTGCTGGTGTTCACAATAACCAAGTTCAGAATTTACTGAAGTGCAAAATGTACTTCTACTCCTAGCTAGATACAGGCCTATAAAAGCATGCATGGTGCTTCGTAGTCATGAGACTACAGGTTGCTGCTAGCACCTACATCTCACAAGCAGCACCTGAAATTCTAAACTCTTCATAAAGCTGTTGCTCATCAGTGTGGTATAGGAAAACTGCTATGTGGAGACATTTCTGCTTTCGTTCCATTTAAACTGTAGTAACAAACCTAACTGCAAAACATTTTTAAGTTCACTGTTCTTCTAGAAGTGATAATTTTTAAATATTAACTTTCCAAAGTTTCTTCCCTTCTGTAGTTCACTGTTCCCTCTTGTTCCTAACGATATTTCACTAAGACTCACGAAAGGCAGGATTCAAAGCTGTTGGAGTGATAGATTTTAATGTCCAGTACCTTGCAAATTCTAAAAATATAGACATGGTTCCTGGACACCACTGAAATCAGTTGGATTCAATGAGCTTAGAGGTCTTTTCCAACCTATGATTCTATGAAATGGGAGGATTACCTTGCTTTTCAGGAGATTCACTCAACATTTCACCTTATTCCTAGAAGGTTTCATTAGGCATGGAACAGTGAATTTTTTATGGTTGCTATCAGTTATCTTCCCCTCCTTCTTAGCAATGTAAAGCTAGGTTCATTACCAATGCAGCTTAGAGAAATTCACTTGAAGTATTAGAAGACAAGTCAACATGGAGCCTAGAACGGGCCCAACATTGATATTGGAGAGGGTGTTGCCTCAGAAAGGCTGCTGGATGTCACCATTTCATACGTTGTATTAGAGTATCAAAAAAGTTAAATTCACTATTGATACAAGTAACTTAATTTACATTCTGAAGTGTTAAAACTGAACATATAGTAAATGTAACTGAATTAATGGCTGGAAAGAACATGACAATAATCACAGACTTCTTTAAAAATAGCTGCTAGCACTCCTGCGAAGAAAACAATGGTTTTTATACTAAGATACATAACTGACATAGGAGAACAAATGACCACGTAAACTAACAATTAGGTGATGTGGTTTCCAGGAAATTCCCTAAACCAGTTTCTCCTTTATATCGTCGTCCAGCTTTCCTTAGAGCAGTTCCTCTTGAATACGTCAAATGAGGTAAAAAAAAAATCAGAAGCATGAGGGCATAGAGCACAGCTTATTAAGAAACTGGAGTCGAGAGACAGTGCCCAGTATAGACAACACAGAACAACACAGAACTGAGAATTTTGTAGGAGCTTAATCAGCAGAGATATTTACACCACTACAAAGGTCTTTCACTTGTTTCAGTAAATTCTCTCTTGTTCAAAACTCACTACTGCAAAAGAACCAGAAATAAGACACAAAGAACAGTTAACAGATTTTTTAAAATGCATTGGTGCACTGAGATGCAAAGCAGCCAGTCAAGCTGTAAGAACAGTGCTAAACAGGAACAGGGAAAGAAGTTTACTCTGGAGTAGATGACCTTTTTAAATTGCTCATCTTTCAAGAAATTTTAAG
>Ga0065711_1026383_pt1 | contig 74543 bp, 27 predicted proteins | sample Hoacrofraction12_FD_59098 | JGI IMG/M metagenome (GOLD analysis project Ga0065711, IMG submission 59098) | Hoatzin crop microbial communities from Cojedes, Venezuela - Epithelial fraction 12 v2 (version 2) | ecosystem: Host-associated > Birds > Digestive system > Esophagus > Crop | place... | reverse complement strand
GGGGGGGCTGGGGTCTCCTCTCTCTCTCTCGGCGCTTTTTGCCGCCTCGCCGCTGCGGTTTTGCCACCGGAGAAAGGGTCCCTCGGCGCGAGCCTCTGCTCCAGAACACTTCACCTTCAGTAGCTTCGCCGAAATGTAGTTTGGAAATAAAACATATAGCCTTTTTAGGTGATCACATCAAACTGTTGCTTTTCATGCATTCGTTTTTGCAAGAAAAAGTCACAGCTGACCCCTAAAAGCTGAATTCGGATTTTGTAATTTCTTCGTACAAGTAATAGTGGAGATGCATGGAAATGCACTTACTCATGCATTTATTTTAATTCAGACTTGCCTGGTACTTCAAGTTTCATTTTATATTGCACATGGATATCTCACTGTCTCGTGAGGGATATTTCTAGGAATTATTATGGAGAATGGTCCCATTTCTGGAGCTAAATAATGTAGCTAGGTAACGATTTCTTGACATTTATCACTGGGATAAATTAGAGACGTCTCAATCTCATATGTGTTAGGTCAGTTGAGGTCTTTATTATTTTATCTCATTTACTCTGTAGAGATCTGAAGAAGTGTGATAGGAAGATAAGAACTACTGGTCAATCTACAGTCCATTATAACAGATAAGATTAGATGAGGAGGGTTTGTAAGCTTGATTTCCAGTTCACAAACACAAAAGTCCCTAAACCATTCTGTAGACTATTCATTGTGCTCTTGAGCAATTCTTTTAGGTTTGTTCAGAATTCAGTAGTGTGAAAATTAGCGATATTAGAAGTCCTCCAGGCTTATGTATGGGTACAAGACAGACTCATTAATAGTCTCATTTGTTGTTAATTTATTTGTGGGTAAAAATCAGGTATCACTAATAATTTCTAAAATTTGGTCACGACCTTATTCTCCTGAGAGGTGTTGATTGATTTGGGCTGACAGGAGGAAGGATGCAGAGAATGGATATGATTACTGAAGTGGTTTTGTTTTTTCCCCAGGTAATGTTCAAGTAATCTGAAGTTTTCTTTGTTTTCCTTCTTTTCAGTGTGTAGATTAGGTGCCGTGAAAATATCTGCATAGCAAAAAAAGAGAAGATACCTAAGACTGTTGCAGTACATGAATACTATGTAGTGATATTTTCTCATAAAACTGGAATTGACAAGTTTTTCACACATTCCAAAACTTGGCCAGGGTATAATCCTGAATAAAACAGATTAAGACATGGCTAATAGATGGTAGCTGGTTCAGGAATGACTGTGGGTAAGGGCAGGCACAGTGACCTTTTCCTACTTGGTCAAAGGAAAGGGTCTCAATAGCTACTTAGAAAGGGTCTCATTAGCCTCCAAGACTTCCCATTTTCTCCAGATTACTTAATACTCATTTGAAACAAATTTTTCTCCTAAAATGTGAGCATCTGGCATAAACTTCTGTTAAAGAAACCTGTGTAAGGTAGTGTAAATACTTCCCAGCTTCTGAGAATCTCAGAACAAATTTTACTTGACAGCTTTATTGTGAATATGTACCCTCAACAAAGATCAACTGTCCTTACTGTGACAGCATATCCTGTGTGTCTCAGCTGCCCATAGAGATCATGCCTATTTCCAAATAAAGATCAGAGAAGAATGATAATATTAATTTAGTCTATCAAGGTTAAACTTCAACTTCCGATTACCATTTTTGGAATAAATATTGCAAAAAGAAAATTATAAAACACACCACTAACTTTTACCTAAACACTGAATTCTATTCCTCAGTGTTATTTCAAGAGTCCTCTCGTGCTCTAAATCTGAAGGGATATTTTCCAAAGGATTCTTTCAGACCAGAAAAAAAAAGAAATACCAAAAGAAAACCTTCAGAGAAACCATTTCTATCATGACTGCTACTGCTTCCTAGAATTCTTTTCTTATGGGAGCACGTACTGAATACAAACAATATATCAGAAAACATTTTGGGTGTATATTTTGATAGCCTCATAGATTTCAGAGCAATATTTAGAAAACCTTGTTTCCCTATTATTTTAGGTGCCTATGTAGTGGACTTGCATTTAGCTATTCTGTACATGTACAGATGAGGTACTCTCCTATTTATTAGAAAATAACTCCCTGACAGAAGACAGACCTTGGTTCATCTCTTCCTGTTTACTAGGGACTATATCTAACTACTGTTTCTCATGAAATTGGTTCTACACTTTTACAAGCCACATAACAGTTTTCTACAGTAGATCTCTTTCAGTTTTCTTTCTCCGAGACAGCATGACCTGTAATAGTTTCATAGTAAAATGTCATTTACAGATGACATATATCAGTGATGCAAATGATCAACTTGCCACAAACACTTTAGTTTTCCCCTTTTGTAAGATGAGGAATTTTGTCTCTCCACTTTTTAGCAAAGTCTTTTCAATATATATTATTTTTTTTTACTACATAACTCATAGTATAGCAATTCTGTATTCTTGTTGGCTAAAAATGTTTTTTTTCTTCAGTCTCTGGTAAGATAGCTGGGGCCAGGTCTCTTCAATATGACTTAAGTATATATATATTCAAGCTGTACGCAGATGATGATCTCCTTATTTTAGTGATGTAATGACCAGATAGCTCCATATGGAAGACTTGGCAGACTTGCAATGTGAGACCCTGCTTCCACTATAACTTGTAGAGACTATATTGAACTACTGTCATTTTCAGAGTCTCTAGATATCAGTCCATTAAAACATATAAAGTTGGTCCTATGTCCAGTGTCAAGTTAGCTCAGAATAAATGAAACCATGCAAATGATCATATTAATCATTCCTAGACACATTTATTTGAGCAATAATGATAGTTTCACCAGAGGAAAGACAGATCTGGAATTTAGATAGTTTCTTTATACTGGTACACTTATTCAGAGTGAACATGAGGTATTTGTAACCCACTGTTTATCCCAGTGACTTTCAATATTTATTGTTACTGTCATAATATTACAACAGGAACAGATTTTTCTTTTCTTTTTTTCCATAACAAAAAATAAGTCAGTGTTTTTCTGTAATCATCTCTGAAGGTTCCAGGGATGTGTAGAGTTGAGTTTCCAAAAACAAATTACGAAGGAAATGCATACAGTGATCTTGCTGCAGCACGTTTCATGCTATTTAAAGATAAATGACAACCATTTTCCTCCAACCGTCATTTTGACATTTTAAAAGATAAGATGTACCTTTCAGCTTATATCAGCTCACAAGTACATCTAAATATCCCCTTGGCATCTCTTCTAGAAATGTCAGATTTCTAAGATGAACAGGAAGGTAAAACTTTTTACAGTTTTAGAGCACCAACTTGCTTCCAAAGAAGGGAAGGCATTACCACTGACTGATAGAAAATTTCAGGTATGGAACCAACCAAACAGTGGATTTCTCAGGGTGCTGATAGTTTAGTATGGCATTTTCAGAATTCAGTTACACTCTTCTCTCATCTACATACTGAGAAGCTGGAAATGAAACATTTGTTTTTTGAACAAATCTCAACTTCTCTAAAAGAAAATGTAAAACTGTATCAAACAGAAAAGTTACTTCAAAGAGAAAAATGTAAACGCCCAACTTCCAGATCATGAAAAGGCAAAGTCTACTGCCTTTTGGAAAGAGAGCAGCTCAATGCCCCTTTGTCATGCTTGGTCGTTGGTTTAAAGTGCAGTAAATGGCATTTTTCTTGTTCTTATCAAATGTACCTCCTGTAGTGGTGATTTTAAAGAAGTAAGGTATTCCGTGTTGATTATTATTAACCCCTGTGGTCTTCCAAGTTCTCAAGAAATTACTAAACAAAGTGATATAGCCGTAAGAAAAATGGTCTATAAAATTTCTCAATAAAACCTGTTGTTAAATCTGATCCTTAGGGTCTTCCCTTACTTTTCTTTCCAACATCATTTCAGTTATGAATTATTGCAGAGAAACTCACAATACAATCAGCTGTATAACACTATTTCAGCAGGCTCAACAACACAGATCTTTTAACTACTAACCCCTAATCCCTTCTGTGTCTGTTGTACTTGAATAATCAGAATAATATAAAAGCTCTTTGAAATATATATGCACATAAGAAACAATCACACAGAGACAGAAGGTTAAAAGTCATATCAGCATAATGTTCATCATAAGTAATTTTGAAATGAAGTGAAGGCAATTTTTAAAATTCCTTGCAAGTGTATATGAGACAAATATTCTCCTGCTTCATTTGAAATATTGACCAATACTTTACCAGATTACGAAATTCAAACATGTAAGGAAAGATTGGAATTCAGCTCCACATCACTGAAGTCTATCTTTTCAAGTAGTTTAGGACTCAGCTCATGTGGATTTGCAGTTGGATGTGGGCTCCTAAGTCCTGCAGACAGCTGCTGATCTAACTGGGCTTTCTGAAGTCAAAGTTAGAAGTACGTCAGCTAACAGGGACTTAACATCTTTTACTGCTAATCGTACCTTAAAACACAGTGTAGTCAGGGTCAGACTGAAACTGGTTTCCATTTCTCCCCCATGAAGTTCTCAGATTGCTTTAAGACATCTGTACAAATAGGTAGAATGCCTCTTCTTCATATGTAATATATCTAGTATTACAGCTCATATCTTGGCCTACTCCAGAATAATTAATAGTTGGTACTAGTATTTCTTCAACAGGATTCAATGATGCATTCCCCAAAATGCAGATATTGCCTATTAGATTTGCTAACAAGGCTTTTTTTGAGGTGGGGGAAGCGTTTGGCAAGGTTTTCATTTCCACTCTTCTCTGCAGGTGAAATCTGTCTAGGGCAAAGAGACCATTTCTCAGTTACATAACCTTACTGCTTTTCAGTATCTTCTGAAGATCTTTTTTCTCAACTACACTTGTTGCTAGAGCAAGTTTAATTTCTCACCTGTAGAAGACTTCCTTTTCTACTATTTCATGCACACTCTGAGCTTTTCTAGACAAACCATCCTTAATTGCTGCTACTCAGATTTGTCCCCTTGATCAGGAGGGCTCCCGTGGGGGTGAAGACCAGGTTGCCCTCAGGGTGTTCTGACTCTTTGCATATAGCAATGGTCCAAATCCGTCATTTGAAGCTGCATGGCAAGGAGTTAACCATATATGTCAACTTGCCACAAGACATGTAACCAATCTTTTCTATACACAGTAGTATCTTTAAAATAATCTTTGTAGCTGTCCTCAGAGAAAAACAGAATCAGATACATACATTCAAATAATTGTAGCTAGACAGAAATGTGGGGTCTGGAAGTATTTTGATTTGGTATTCTGGAGTATGATGAAGGACTGCTGTGCTTCAGTTGATTAATTATTTCAAAACAGGATTTATACCGGGTATACAATGCATTATATAAGAAAGAGAAAAATATAGTAAAGAACTTATTTAAAAACATTGGGGCTTAGTTTCTCAGTTTTCCGTATTTCTTTTACTGAGAGTCACTAGCACTCCACAGCAGGTTTTGAAAAATTGTCCATGTGGAAAAAAAGTCCTCCCATACATTTTACATTTCTCCTTTTCATTCTACAGGACATTTGCATAAAAATAGTAGATTTGTTTCTTAAAAGTTCATTTTCTCTCACTTCTCCCTTCCATTTAGAATCATCATAATCCTCACAATAGTGACATGGAAACGGTTGTAATATCACAATGGAAGTATTATCACGGCACATAGGGTATAAGCAGCAGGTTCTTGAAGTGATAAATCCTATTTCCCTACAAGTAACATCATAAAGAGAAATGGAGAAGAACAACAGAAATAAAATACTGTTAAAAATGGACATTTATGTGACTTGATATTTAATTGGTACTTTTTTGATGAAAATAAGGTCAGCAAGAACATGAGAACCACAACATGTCAGATGATTGGTCCCACTGGTGCGTTGTCTGGTCTTCAGCAGCAGCCACTGGCTGAGGAAGAAGTATAAGTTCAGGCACTAAATGCTTAACTACTGCCGCGCCAGAATACTTGCTTAGCATTTAAGGTTATGAAATAAAGAAAATTCCGGAGTCAGAAAGTATGCCTTAACATTCAGAAGTCCTTCTTTCTTTCATGTAGTTGCCCAGTCCCTGTCATCCTGGCTATACATCTCTGGAAAATAATTATCTCTTCATTGCATTATGGATGTTTTCTAATTAGTCTTAGTTAAACTATTTGCTTCACTTTATTTTTTTCTACATAGTATATGGCAGTGTACTGTATCCTAAGAAACAGTCATTATTACAATCTCAAAATATGTCACACCTTAGAATACAGCATTAAAATCTTCTAGCTTTCACCTCATAGCATTCATTAGTAGTAGTACTGCTATTAGTATCATTTACTCATACTGTATGAAGTACACATTTTCTTTGAACTAGATAATGAAATGACTTTATAGGATTTATCTTTTATTCTACAAACGTATTGAAATTGATGAGATAAAAAGATTGGTGTACATAATTTCTTGGAGAATGAATAGGAAATATTAATAAAATTTAGTTCTTTAAATTATCAGATGCTCTCTACTGATCAAAAATACAACAAATACAGATATAATAACAGAAAAGGAAATTAAAAAAATACACAGCAGCACATGTAATTATAAGTGCCTTTTCTGAATTAAATTGTTCAGTTAATTTTCATGCATCATCCTCTCCATATTCCATAATCTCTATTCTATTTCTTTTGTCATGTAGAATTGGTTGCTGCATAATCTCCAACCCTATTTCCCACAGTTCATAAAGAATATTACATTTTTATAACTATCATTCACCAATAAATCTGCAAGTGTTCCCTCACAGGCAGTCCCAGTCACAGCTTTCAAAGCCTTTAGTCTGCAGAAACACTACTTTTTAATTTAGAGAAATTTGCCAATATATACTTGACATATGTTGAGAGATTTTTCTAGTTGTGCTTTGATTACATAAACTGTAGAGGGACATTTCAGTCCTCCATGTGATGAATTCTGAAGTCTGTAAATTCCGGTATTGGTTGTGAAACTCCTTTTCTGTATTATTCCCCTTTAGTTATTCCAGTTGCATTCATTCATTCATACATACAGGGAAGTAATATGATACAAAAGAAATACAAAATAAAAAAAAGAATACAAAAGTAATATGATACAAAGAAATATAGATGAATGTTAGCAATCTCAAGAGAAGATTTATGCTGCAGCTCTAAATAAATTAGCTTTTCTTAAAAATGTCACATTTCTGCTCAGCAGCTTGCAGAAGCTTGTTCATACTCAGCAGAGCTACACTAGGTGCCCGCCACCTATTCCTGGGCTGAAAGTTAGATCGCTGCCCTGCGTGCAGAGCCTGGTGCAGATAACGGTGAGAGAAAGGAAAATTCAAAGTTAAGCTGAATTTGCCTATTTAAGTTGTCTTTCCCTATTTCCATCTGCCCCTCTATCCATGTTAGGAAGAGTCTCGCCTTTATATTACTATGTATGTCCAATAGAAAACATGATCCATATTAGTAGACCTAACTAAGTTCCTAACCTATTGAAGGTTACCAGGACTACAAGTAAGTGGTTTTAAATCCATTGTAATTTCATGCTTTATCAGCATTTGGAGAAGAGCAATAGGTTTTGCCGAGCTGGACAGTTCTTGCTCTTCTTTCTCTGAGCTGTTCTGCACTATGTTACTCACCGTTTAGTATCTGCATCTCTTGGCCTCTAGTGCTGGCTGGATAAGATGGTTGAGGCTCTCTGTTCAGGTGTGTACAGTGGGCTCTGAGGTTCCTCCTTCTCTCTGCTCATCGTTTTGTTCCAACATAAATGCATAAAGAAGACAAAAGGCAGGAGTTCAGTGAAGAATTTCCAACTCCCTGAGTCTATGGAAGTGCTGGGAAATTGGCTACATACTTATAAAGAATCAAAAGCTTTCTGGACCAAAGTCATTAGACTACTTCAGGAAAGAATATTGCTACTGTTATTCTTTTGCAAGCTACTAACTACTGACCACAGCAGAAATTCTGCCTTTTCATTTCCACCTGTACAAACCAAGAGTGCAGAAATCACAGCAGAGAAATTAAAAAGAGCTCCTTAATCAGGGATCAGTATCACCTGCTGTAGGCATAGTCTTTTCTTGTGGTAGAAAGTGTTTTCCCCGCATGGGAACAGAGTGATTACTGTGAGAGCTGTAGAGGTCTGTGAACTCACTAAAGGTGATATGCTAGTCCTGAAAAAATGCAGCAGATTATTGCGTATCCATTGCCTAGTTCTTCACTGCAAGGTTCTAATCCCCAGTCACCTCCTCCCTTCGGTACCCTCCTTACGGTAGGCTGAGACTCCTGCCTGCCTGATCTCAACAGTGGTGGATTGATAAGGTCACCAGGTTAAAGCCCAAGGGTCAAGCCTGTGCTTAACATACAGCGTCAATTTAAACAGTCATTCTTTCTCTTTTCTGCTCCCTTAATTACTATGTAAATATTCCAAGTGAAGCAGAATATCTTGAAGAGGAGCCATTAATGACCTGAATTCAGAATACTTTATAGCTTATTTATTGGAGTGTTCATCTGGGGAGTGCAACAGACAAGTCAAAATCTATCAGGTCTCTCATTTAGAGCAGAATGCACTGAGGTCGCTCACATCCCAGTTGAATTGCCCCAGCATCAATATCGTTATTTAATAGGGAAGAGCCTCTTTTTTTTTTTTAGCAGCACGACTAGCCCTCTGCTTTCTGCCCCGACTTAAAAAGGCATTTCACATTAAATATTTTACTTGATTTTTTTTTTGGTGCTATGGGCAGAACGTACTGTAATACATAAAATAACTATGAAACAACACAAATACAGAAAATTATTATTTTACATTTGCATTAGTCCGAATGAAGTAGGGGTATTGTTTGTTTTGCTTCTGGGGTAGTGGGAGGTATAGCTGTTGAAAAACCATGTGCCCATCCTTAACCGTGGACTTCTATGCTTTTATGCCTTAAGGAGATCTCAGCTCACAAATACAAAAGGTACTTTATCTAAGCTGCCAGGACTACAAGCTCACCCTGGACGCTGAAAGTCACACAGTGTTCTCCTCAAAGTTGTCAGCAATTGTCAAAGGTTTATTTATATCTGTGAGACCCTATGGGTCTTCAGATTTAATCCTAAGTGAAAAATATGAAACCAGAGGAACAGTAAGAAACAGTAAGTTTTAGCTATTTGGAATTTAGCAATTAAATCTCTTGTTGTAAAAGTGACATTTGTGACCTGATGGGGTATTTTTGTGTGTGTGAGAAATTGTGACGTGGAGTCAGAGGTATATATCCCCAGAGTAATCTTTTTATAGAAATGTATATATAACATTTTAAAGTTCCCATCCTCATTCAAAATCAATAGCCGTCACAACTCAAAGTGCCAGGAGTCTCTAGCAGACCAGTGGTGGTGGATTAAAATCAAATGGCGGAAACTGTAAGAGTCTTCAGCTGCACCCGCAACTCCTGTGATGGATATTGCCTCCCCCAAAGCAGGGACAGCTGATCAGCTCATGAATCTCTTGATTGACTGCAGTGTTCATCTAAGTATACTAAACTGACTTGGAGTCTGGTTGGCTGTAATACAGACAGCGAAATTTTTCTTGGGAGAGAAAATATGTATTATACGGGCAGCAAGGTTGTCTGGAGAAGTTCAGGAATTTGATTTTAACCTGTTGCTGAATGACCCCTGTCAATTTTAAAAGTAAAAATTGATAGGCTTCATCAGGTGATTTCAAAGCACCAAAAATGCCTGTTTTGCTCTTTCCCCCACTGGGCACCTGAAACGCCACTGACCGTTAGGGCCGAAGCTCTGTTTACCTTTGCCACTTTTCAGAGAAAGAGGAAAATTGCTGCTGGCTGAATTGGTGGAAAGACTGCTCATGTGTAGATCCCTTCTTTCTTTACTGATCTAGGTGTGTAAATAGCATCACTGTAAGTTTGGGGAGGAGGTTAACACTGGTAGGAGATGGACAAAAATGCACACAACAACTGGGCACTGCAAAGCAGGGACCAGACAGAGAAAAGTGTTGGGATAGCACCATGGGTACAGTAATAACAGAGTGGTAGGAGGGAGGGCAGTTGTCTTGGTGTTATTGCCTCTTCTTTTGGAAGTAATGAAATTACAATGGTATCAGTATACAATCCGCCTCACATGAGATTACGTAGCAGCAAACAGACTTCCTTAGTAGTCCTCAACTAAACTCCTCCAGCCAACTTTGTGTATATTAGTAGCTAGGGACATAAAAATCTAGTTTCTATTTTCAGTGCTTTAGGGCATCCTGTCTGGGTTCCTCCACGCAGTTCAGAAGTTACTGTCCTGTAGATGATGTCTACCGGTCCTGTGAGGATGTCTCTGATGCCATAAAACACCAATAACAACACTGGAGACCTTTCTTTAGCACCCAAATCATACTGCAAGCATCTGCATCACAAACCTCTAGCAGCATAACAAAATTTTTCTTAGCTTGACCTCCAGGCAAACTTGTGTCAATAGCTGGTCACTCCCACTTCAGTGAATGTAACGCTGCTCCTTTTATTGTATGACCTCCTGAATTTTTAAGAAGACATCTGACTTGGCTATATCAGCAATAGATAACCTTCTACCATAGTTAAGCTTTGTCTCGCAGCATTGCTCAGAATGATAAATTGTGGGAAACTATTTTCTTCACCAAACAAGGCACACAGCAGTCTGAATTTGAAAAGTTGCTTATAGTAAGTAGGAAGAAACTATTTTTACATAGCAACAGACCTAAGGGAATGATCCTTTGAATGGTAATTAGATGTATATGTCTATATCTATATGCACACATAGAGTTTTAATTGCTTGTATTAAAACTGCACATTAGTATGTCCTTGGAGATGTGCTGTGATACTAATCACATTTGTCAAGATGAGACAGTACTTTTCTCTCTTACACATCATAAACTCTGACTGATATCCCTAAGGGAAAAAAATGCATAATGTGTCACTTATGACCTGTTGCATGAACAAATCACTTGCATTTCATATGCAGCAGGATAACAAAATGCTATTGATTTTGAATTAGAGTTTAGGAAACTGATCTTTATTGTTAGTTGTCACTTGGCAGATTTTTCCTCCTGCTGTGAAACGTTTGATTCAAAATTTATATTTGAAGAAATGGAAGCAGTGATAGTTTTACAATATACAAAAGAACATAAATTCTATCTTAGTAGACAGACATTATTCACAAGCAGAATAAACATTCAATAAATAAGACTAAATTTCAAATAAGTAACAAAAAACCTGTAATATGCCAATCTTGTTCTGCTTATGCAATACTGCTCTTTAGCAGAGCAGCTTTCTGGGGCTTGAAAGAAGGCACTGATCAGTGTCAGGATGCTTGTGCAGAAACAAGCTGAAAAGGAAGATCTAAGAAAAGTACACACAAATGCAATGCACTATATAATAAACAAAAGTAATGTAGAATAATCCAGGGTATGAATTTGAACACTACAGATAAAACAGATTAAGAGTAGGGTGCCTCTGACGCCAGAATTGTCCTTCCCTATTCTACAGTTGTATGTAAGATATATAAAGGTCATTTCAGTGTCACTTTAGACTATTGTTCTCCCTTTCTACAGAAAAAGAAACAAAATCAATATTCCTTAGGATAAGGATTGGAAGATTTATTAGGCCATTTTATTTAGGAAGAAATATATCTACCTACAGGTAGTATCAAGGATGTAATTCTTCATTTATTTCTTAAAGAATATCAATGTAGTGATTCTCAAATAGAGGCTACATACATATTTTCATGCCAAATAACTGAAAGTCTTCACAAGCCTTATTCCTTAGCTCTACTGAAAAGATTTGCCATTTTCTATGTGAAAAGAGGAACTGAATCTGATTATCTTTGTATAGAGCAACTCTGTCACTTGCCTTACCTCTGTCATCGTAGAAAATTATCAGCTTTATAGGTTGTATCAGCTGTGACAGAAGATAGGCAATCTCAGGGTGAGAAGCAAAGGTATAAGCAAACCAGGTAGCACCTGATTCCTTGACATTTTAAATGTCTATGGGCAAGGGTCCCTGTAATCAGTGACATTAATTTTCGAAAGTTCTTATCATCAACCAGTCCAGAAACATATGTAGCATATCTATTAATATTTTAACAGTAGCTTGCAAGTAGATAATGTAAACTAAGTTAATGGAGGTACTGTGCTCTTCTACCATTGTTGACTGCAGAGTTATGAATACTTTTACTATTGCTATTATATATACTGGAAAACAAACACCAACCAAGACTGTTTAGATTATCACTTTCTTTTGTAAGGAAGACTAATATCAGAATTTTCAAATGTTGTCAGGTTTCATTTACCGTAATTCTGGTTTGTGTCCAGAATTGACATTTCTTAATACCCTAGGAAGAATTAGACAAAGTCACTACTGTTAACTGTCCATTAAATAGTTAATGTGTGTCAACTATTTAAGTAGCTAGTGTGCATATTCACCCTCCTACCACCTTTCCAGTACCAAACCTATGTTTTCTGGAATTAAGCCTGCTTTGGCATTGTGATTCTTGTTTCTTAGGAGATTATTGCATTAAATAAAAAATGCCACAAAGGTATTTAAAAATCAGCTACACACCTCTTTGCAACTTATAAGTATACTGGATATGTAAATCGTTTGTGTTTCTGTTAGATGAAATGGAGTATATACATTCCTATTGCCATCGATACATGTCCTTGACAGCAGAGATCCAGCCAAACCTTGAGTGATGTAGGCTCATTAACTCCATTACAGTCAATGGAAGTACACTTAATCACATCACCTGAGAATCTGGCCTACAGCCTGTAACAAGACAGCCCTTTGGAGAGTAATAATATTTTATGCTTTCATCAATCACTCTCCTAGGTGTGTAGCTATTCGTTCCATACTAAAAATGTCATATTACAATCAAAAAGGCAAGTCATGGCTATTTTGCTATGTTTGCTCCCAAATGAATTTTACTAAAAGTGGTCCCAGTTCAGGAAAAACTCCTTGCAGAAAGCACAAGAATCTGTCTTTAATAATGCAATATTTACATTTATTTTAAATGTTCTGAGTACAGAAGAATTTCATAAGAACATTAATATTCTTGATTTTTAGGCTCCAAGTGTTACATTCTATTTCTTCTGCTTTGACTATTTGCCTAGGACGTGTGTCTACAACCACGACGATAATAGATGGTAAGAACGGATCCGTTCCCTCACCATCCATGAAAGTTGGCAAGAAATCAGTTACAGAAGACCTTGTGACAACGTTCAGCTCACCAGCAGCATGGCTTCTTGTTGTTGCTCTGATTGTTACCTGGTCAGCAGTAGCTATTGTAATGTTTGACTTGGTGGATTACAAAGCCTTTGCAGGTAATATTCAGCATATTCTGTTTGACATCTTGTATATTAAAATTTAAAAATTTATTAAGGAATGTGCGTTATGTAAATTTTCATGTCTTCTGTCTTCTTGGGGCCAGCATAGTGTCTCTGCTGAGTTTACTAAGAGAGGAGATATTGTGAGAAATGTCAGAATATATTAGTTTACACTTCACACATCTTTATAATATGAATCTCTCCATTTTGCAGCCCATCCTCATCCTGGAAAATGTGTATGTTGACAGTAATATAATATGTATATGACCATGTGTGGTCAGATTTCTGTCTTGAAATTTCTATATAAAATTATTTCAAGAAAAATAAAATTAAATTTAATTCACATTTTCTGAAATATATTTTAAAATTTTTCATAGTTACCTTGAGTCTTCTGACATCTGCTTACGTAGTTCAACAACAAGAAATATGCAAAAGATCATCTCTAAACATGCTAACCCTAAATTCATCTTCAAAAACCACAAGCACAGAGGACCAGATTCTTAGCATCAGCTAAGTCACACCCCTGTCTTCAGTAAGGCAGTAAGTCTCGCCTAGTTTAAGACCTGATAAACTGACTGAAGAAGATCAAGTTTTGTGGTACATATTAGTTATTGAGGGTAAACATGAAAAAGAAGTGTGTGCTATAAGGGCTGTGACTGTGGATGAGGAATGCGAAGAAAGGAATAGGAAACAGAAATTATTTCATTGTTACTTGACTTTTATGCCTTATGTCTGGCAATGATGGAAAATAGAATCAATTAAGTACCTATGTTTGTAAAGGGTGTACAGTGTTCTGTAAACCACTTCAACAGCAAAACTTTTGTGAGGCAACCAGGCTGTAATGACTGGGAAACATTTAAGTGAAGCAGAAAATAAATTATTAGGGTCCTTTTCTTTCTTAAATAAGAACTTTAGATTCAAAGTTATCGTATCTGTCACAATAATTAACTAGGAATTGAAATTCAGACTTCAGCCTTTTAATTCAAAACAAACTGAGCTGATGTTTCACAGTTAGTTTCCTGAACTTTATCAGTTTACTGATAAAATCAAAGATTTTTTGTCCTGCTGTATATCAATATTGACCTCAAAATTTATTTAAAAAGCTTTTGAGACATAGATGGAACTTGAAAGAAGCCAACCAATCCTGGATCAATGGATGACGTAGAACCTTGAAATGTGGAGAAAAAATATCACAAACCTCTTTTAAATGTTTTGCTTCTCATTTGTCTATGTTTTCAGAAGGAATTCACTTGAGTCACAGCAAAACAATGTTCCTTTTGAGTGATCCTCCCAAAATAGACATGAGATTTCAATTTGTACACAACACACCTAATGTTACAACACAGATGTCAGCCAAGAGACAGAACTCACCATATTGTGCTTTTAATTTTCCATATTAACAATTAATCAATCAATCAAAGAATCAATCGAGTTCTTAACAGGTTTTCAATAAGCAGTCAGGAACCAGGGCGTAACTCAGGCAAAACTCCTAAAATAAGTGATTCCTGAACTGGCTGTCAGCTCATGCATGCTCGATATACTAGTCAGGATAATGTTAAGCAATTAGAATCTATATTCATATGGGAGACTGAAAGAAACTTTCTAAGCAGATGGAAATCTGATGTTCATGTTGTATTGGTTAAATGAGCTTAAATCCCAAAGTTGTCAATGGAAACTGACATTTTCAGATCAGGCTGCAGAAATAAAAAATGTAAAATTTAATCTGCAGGGTGAGTTTTTGTTTTGTGGAGATCTCTGAGAGATGATACTTCAGTATTTTGAGTTCATGAGTTAGTTTCTTTTCCTTCCCAAAGATATTTCTGTTCCTAAGTGATTAATTAAGCTAGGATTTAAACCAGGTCTCAACGGTGGAATATTAAGAGAAGGAACTGCTCTGCTTCTTCAGACCAAGATTTATTAGACTGTTTTATGTATTTACATAAATATAACAAAGGCTACATAGCTCTTATCACGACCCCTGGGTTTCAACTCCGGAGTTCCTACTCAGTCTGGTTTTTCTAGGTGAAACCCACTGAATTACAAAAATTCAATGGAAACAGCTGAAGATTTCACAGAGGACCACCTAGCTGGCATTATTGATACTAGAATGATTTTCACCCTCTGACAGTTTTGCTCTTTGCCTCCTTTTCAGACAGAAAGTAGTGCCTTCTTTTCAGACAGAAAGTAGAATTTGGAGCATATTTTTAAATGACTCCTTAAATCTAAAACCCAGAGATATTTTCTCTTGGGTTGGGCACTGCCCTTTGAACAACCGGAACTGCATAAAAAAAGTGAGCAGCTATTTTCAGGACTGTAAGTTTATTTTTGCAAGCATGATTAAAATTAATTTCCTAGTTTTTTAATGTAAATGAAAGATGCCAAAGAAAATATATTCAACTGTATATTTTTTATTCTATAAACCACAGAATATTCAGTGTATTTTTTCCTTAACACTTGCGTTTCATAAGCCAGTGCTGTCAATTTCTTTCCTATTTCTTTACCTGAAGTTCCATGAAGTTCAAGTTTAGAAAGTATGCATAGCATACGAATGAGGCAAGCTGAGAGAGCTGCACTCCATTGATCTAGAGAAGAGGAAACCGAGGGGTGACCTAAGAGCAGCCTGCAGCTTTTTGAAGGGCAGTTACAAAGATGACAGAGGACAAATAGTTACCAAGGTGATATGCTTGGTACATCAGGTGATATAACAAGGGACATATGGCCAGAAATTCCTGTGTGAGAGATTCATACTGAACGCCAGGGGAGAAAAAAGTCTTTACCGGGAGGTCAGTGCAGCACTGAAATCTGTTGCCTAGAGGGGCTGCAGATTTTCCATTCTTGGTAATGTTCAGGACTTGGCCAGATGGCCATGGCTGACTGGATCCAGTGTCAGCAACAGTCCCTCACTGAGATGGATTACATTAGACAATCTTTGGAGATTCCTACTGATCTACATCTATGAGATTGCAAGATTTCATTGAAACATCTGTTAGAAGGACATAAGGCATTTACAAAGCACCTAGCCAGAGGTCTCAGTGGGGACACAAAGATAACTGAGGGGCAGCTTCTCCCACCCTTGCATGTGAGAAGTGAACCTATAGACCTTTGTAGTCAGGATTTCACTCACCCATTCATACAGTTAATCCTGTTGAATTTTGTGCAGATGTTGCACAATAATTCCTAGTGGGATGACTTAAAAACATACTGTGTACATCTTCAGAGCCAGCCCTTTGCCAGATTTGCGGGAAGTAAGGACCTGAGCTGGGAGAGCTCTGGGAGAGCTGACTAAAGTGCTACACACCTCCACACTGGGGCTGGCTCTGACCTACGGGTTCCCACTGGAGACTTCCACTATGCTTTTCTGCCACAAATGACCATGTCCGTAGTAAAGCTACTAGTAGTGACTGTATTGCACAGGACCGACTGCGGTAGAAAACAGGAGAGGTTTGAAATGGTAAACCAGGTTGGGAACTGTGTGGCTGAGGCATATACACAGATCTGTTACTCCTGATTATACTACAGAGCTACTAGCCTCTAAAGGAAGTGCTACACCCTAAATTATGACTTTACCTAGATGCACCCTGAAATTACACAGAGACTCATGGAGCTAAGTAGAAACACAACAGAATTGACCTCAGCAGGCTAGGAATTATTTTAGAGTTGAACTCAAACATTGCTTTGTATTTGAACAATTACCAATTTTGTTGTCATTATAGTAAAGGTAAATAATTCAAAAAAATTATACTATTAGTATATGCATTTTATCTCTTATGCACTCTTTTAATTTGTTGGTACAAACTTCATGTTGCCTCTGTGATTACAGGGTGCCAACCCATAGATTTTGCTTTTTGATTACTATGGTTGCATGTTCTTTTAGAAGTTAACTATCAATTTTAGAAATTTTGACAATTTATACAACATGATATTTGTCCCATGAATAACTATATGGAAAGGAAGTGTTTTATTTCATCCCAAAATATATGTAGTAAGTTCCTTTTGTGGAGGGCCTCTCTTCACTGTCTGAAAAGCAGACTTCAGAACTGAGGGAGGCTGAGGTTGGATAACTTCTGGGTTTTAGGTAGCTGAAGTTAGATGACATAAATTCAAGCTCCTCTCATATAAAGATTAATTTTTGTGGAATTTTACACATCCGAAACATGATTACTGTAAATTCTATAGTACTCTGTAGTATTCAGGAAGTGCTGGTTATAATAGAAAATATTGCACGAGGACCTTGTGTAATGGGGTGCATGTATAAAGCTGTGCCTCCTTGGTGCTTATGTGTCAGTTTGTTCAGAGGTTAGAACAGAGACAGCATCTACAAGTCAGCTTTGGCAGTGGAATTTGAGGAAAGTATGAGCCAATAATTAGATCAGTGCTGAAAGATTCACCCCTGTTCTATCTATCCAGAAGAAGGAAATTGCAGTGTTTCGCTTTAGTGTGTTATGTTCATTCCTTTGAGGAAAGAAATGAAAGCTTGCATTCCTATCATGCTGTGTTGTACAACTATAAACATGAGCGAAATATTTCTAATGTGGTACGAAGGTGACATGCATTACAAAAGCCTGAGATAAGAAACTATGAATCTCATGCAGTATGTAGCATATATGAATATGCAAGAAGTAATCCACCGCTTTGGAAGATGTCTTGTAGATTCTCAGAATTTTCAGAAACGCAGAAAAGTGATTTATTGTATTTTGGTGTGTGCTTTGCAGCAGTTTGTTATTACAATCATCCTTTGTGTTAGAAAAGACACCTTGTTAATTGGCTTCATAATTCATGAATGTATTTCACGCATTTCTTGTACACATAACTGGATTATATATTTTAATTGGTAAATGTAACTAAATAATTTAAGATTATTTTAGTCGTAAAGATTGAGTGCCCATCAATCCACATTTGCTAATGGGCTAATAAAGTGTTCAGAATTCCCTGCCACCTCTGTGACCAATTACAGCTAATTAACACCGCCCTGATTTCAGCTCCAGAATGTTCAATATTCAGAGTATATTGGTGGTGAGTTAGCCAGTCACCTAAAGGCCAGACTAAATCAAGCCTAATGAAACCTCACCCAATCTGTGAAACCCAAATCTATCCACAAAATACTCTAAGTGAAAATACAGCACACACACAAAACACGGTGAGCTTGCCACCTTGTTGTGACTTCTTTCATAAAAGAAAAAAGAACAGGCTCTTTGTTGTGCATAATTCAGTTTGCTCAGCCATAAAGAGGCTTTTTAGAGACCTGCAGCAAAGGCGAATCTCTGTGGGGGTAATGCCTGTCAACGACAGGAATGGGGAGCAAACAGCACATGGCGGATGGAGGCACAAAGCTCCCAGCTCCACATGAAACAGCAGGGATTCCAGTGAGATATTCTCTTTAATGCCTCCCTCTCACCCCCCTTTTTTTAAGTTAATGGCAAAACATCAAAACACCTGGCCAAATTTTTCTGGGGTGTCCCATATGAGTTTCTGACTAACACAGTGTGAAGTCACAATTTCCCTGCCCTAGCTTGTGGTCACCTCTATTACTGTCTTGTAGCCACAGAAAGTTTTTGCCTGGCCTTGGGTAGTCAGGATGATATACCTGTTAATATTCTCCAGCAGTGGAAAGCAAAGGAAAAAAGAACTAGGAATCATATATTCACATGAAAAAAGGCACAAGAAGGTAAAGAACAGGACTCCAATGTATAACTGACACACAGACATTTGTTTTCCCTGTCTCCTGAATGATAAAACTGTAAGGTGCAAAACCTGTTAGGTGCCGAGCATTTGTTTGTCAGCAAAATATGAATATTCTACTGGTTTTGTTTTCTTTTTTTGTGAGATAATCATTATTAGGAATATTCACATCCGTTTTTCGCTGGGATTGATCATGCTGCAGTCAGTCTGTTGGGCTCATGTTCACAGGAAACTTTTAAGAACTGCAAATGAAGAATGTAGTTATATTTACTCTTGTATTTTACATCAGTATATTCACCAGTTTTAAACCTGATAATACCTTTGCTCTTATTCAGGAAAAAGAATTAACTTCTGGTTTAGTTTAAAATAACAGCAAATTTAATGGAACAAATAATTTTGTCTCTTGGTGCAAGAGGTATTTCACAGCCTCACCAAAATGAAATGATTGGGAAAAGTTTCTCCATACTTGCAAAACCCTGGACAAATCTCCTACAAACAAAGGAGTGGGATGCAAAAAAAAGTGTTGGACCTTGCTATGCTCACCTTGGAACTTATCAAAGCAGTGCTGCAGTCTTTTGAAATACATATTCCTCTATTTACAGTTGTCAGTCCAGAACATGACTAAACAGGTTACTCATTTCAAAGCTCTTAATGCAATTCTTTATTGAATTGTATGTGACTTGCACTGATGTACCCAAAACCTACCAAACAATTATTTTCCACTGCCTTTCATAATGATAAAGACAATTTAAAGGATTTAAACACAATTACAGTTAAAAGAAGGGCTGTGTAGATGACATCTTACTTCCCATGTTTGACTCATCTGTAACAAATATTACAGCTGAGTTATAAAACCCTAGAAAATGAGTTTATAATGGAAAGAATGACAGTCTATGAAGCACTGCAATGCTGCGAGAACTGTGTCCATCCCAAATGGTCTAGCATATATAAGATGACAAATTTTGATAGATTAAACTTCATGAGGTCATGAAGTTGAAAACACAAAATTTCAGAAACTGCATCAATGGATAGCAAAGGATCTAAGAAAAGAAAGGTCTTACATGCTTAAATGCACTTCGTGGGATACAAAACACAAACCAAAATACTGGTCCATAATGGTATCTGTGAAATTTTTAATTTTAAACAAACAAGCAAAGCCAGTAATTCATTTCCGTAACAATTGCAGTAATGTAATTCTTTGGTTATTTGCTGTTGAAGATATCAAAATAGTTCAACCAGAATGAACTACATGTAATATATTCTGTTCAGCAATAGAATATGTTTGTTACTTGAGAAAATACCTTTACCTTATTTAACTATGTTTTTCCATTGCTCTGATTCGTACTGTATTATCTCACACCTACAGTGTATTGTTTTTCTTTTCAATGAACTCCAATTTCTGCTTCATAACAGCAGACCCACAGAGATCAAGTAACTCCTCACTTCACTCCGTAACTGCTCCCTTTAGTCAAGAGACAGCTGAGGATGTTCATTATTGCTAAGAGTGTTTCTTCCTTTTTTTTTGTTGGCCTTTCTGGGGTCCATCCTGTTGCCATCCGCTATAGCCACCTGTTCACAACATTGCGATGATCCCTGTTTACCACCCGGTAAAGACATTCTGCCTGCAGTATTCTGAATGCGCGTGCACGCTTGCGGTCTGCTGGCTGGGGATAACAAAGCATGGGCATAAGCAGAGCGCCGGGCCGCAGCGGCACTGCTTCTCTGCTAATCCCCAGACCTGGCTGGCTGGGGCTGCACCGCTCGTTGCAATAGCCTCCTCCCGACTTTCATGTCATACTTGAAACAGATCTGTCAGCTGAGAGACTCCCTCAGTCAAGAAATTCCCAGGAAATGATGGCAAGCCGAGAGATACTTATTTTACGCTCATATGTGCCCTTTAAAACTGCCGCTGTACAGTTATTTAACAGCACTGCCTTTTTAACCTGAAGCTGAGATCTGTGTTCTTAGTCAGAGAATTGAATCTTTAGAATGAGAAAAAAGAAAGCTTCAAATTATTTTAGGCAAAATGTCTGTCTGTTTCAGAAAACACCACCTAATTATGGTCTGATCCATCAGTTCAGAAGCCTTTCAGCTGATATCAAATCAAGTCATATAAATTAAATGTAAAACCCATCCTAAACCTACATTCCTGTCCAAGTGTATGTCTTTATCAAAAGTACTTGAAATTACTTGATATTTCATGACACTTCATGAATTTCTTTCTAAATTTTGGCACGTACATTCTAGTTAGAACTACTTTGTTCTCATTTTGGGTAAAATGCCTTTGTACACTTTCAGGTGCGGTTTTCTCTATCGGCTTGACCTCAGTATAATTATCTAAGGCTGATATTGGAAAGAGTCAGGCAAAATTTATACTACAGACTGGAGTCTTCATATTTACAATTTAAGTACCTACAAAATGGAAATGACTGCATAATGCTGAGTCTGAGTTTTCTTTGACATTTTTTGTATACTTATAATTCAAGATACTGGTAATTCAAAACTAAATTATTATTTTTACACTTACAATTCAATGATACCCACCAGAGTTTGTCCTGAACCTTAGTGCTGTAAACATGACAAAAATGTTAGTCTATGAAACAGGAAGATAAGATCTAAGGAAACCCATGCTGATAAACTGGAATATTAATAATGGAAGACTTCATGTGTATATTGAGTTTTGTACGTTAGATACTACTCTTCAGAAGACCACAGAGTAGAAACAAACTGCTACTAATAATAACAAACCTTAAAAATATATAAAATTTCAAATTAAAATACAGATGTCTCTATAAGGGAATATTTCACTAAAACTGGGATATATTTTATTATCGTAAACAAGTGTTAGGCTTTTGTATTTTATCAAACATGACAGAAATTCTGTCTTCATCAGCTGTATCTTATCAGTATCAATGAATTAGATTATATCTCATAGATCAATCTTTACACCAGACAATTACTATCATTTGTAATTTAATTGTATTCAATTCACTGGAGTCAAAATATGCAATTGATGAAAATCCAGCAATTATTAAGTAATTCGCTGCAATTCATTAAAAAAAAAAAGGCTTTAAAATAGGTTGAACACTGAGTATATTTTTAACTATTTGACAAGTAAAAAAGATTGATAGACAACTGCATTCCTGGCAGAGTTATTAAGACAGGAATAATGACTGAAGTGATTTGCACAGATAAGTCAATTAGTCACTTTTTGTTTTGCGCTTCACAGGAATAAATGACACAGACCATGAAACATAACCAAATTTGCTTGTTTTGATAGAACAAAACATACCACATGATTAATTAATCCCTGTTTCCAAAAGCCACAGAACCCATTATCCATCCTGATGAAAAAAAGGTTTCTTCTGTTCACAAAATACCACTAATTTACTGAAATGGCTTTGTCACTTTATGAAATTTATCTTCTGTCCCAAGAACATACCTAATGCTGATTAAAGGACTTTGGAAGTCTGTCATTGGTTGATTTCAAATAGTTGTGTTAAGTGTGAGTTATTAATTACCATTAAAGATATGAATTCTATTTTCAAATCAATCCGAGTTAAAATTATAAGCCAAGGAGAGTTCAAATGGAAGAAATTATTTGGTCAGGATTATTGTTCTCACAATTTTTATTCAAATTACTATTTCTGTACCTATAATTGTGAAGAGTTACAAACAAGTTTAACCGTTTATCTTTGATGTAATGATCCTGAAAGTCAGTTTGAAAAAGCATAGGGGGTTCTTAAAGAATTATTTTAACCAAATTTGAATATGTTTAGTAAAGAAAATCCAAACAATGCCGATATCTACAATAGGTAACAAATTCAGTTGATTTTTCATACAATAAGGTTTTGTTGAAATGTAGTATACAAAGTCTTTCAATGGCTGAGATTCTTTCTTTGTCAGCTTTAACTCTTCCAAATTTCAGCATTTGCCAGAATCTTCTGGAATTTTTTATAGCAAAGCATTGTTGGTGGTACCAGTGCTGTTTTGAAATGCAAGTAATTTATCAAGGTGAACAGCTGACCTGCAGTTAATTGTGAATGTAAATTTACAAATCTAAGTGCTTAGCCAAAGTGTACAATAACAAGCAGGGTTTAAATGTGAAATATCACCACTAATAGGATCTCTGTCACATAACTCCAGCATATGAAAATAAGGTGTCATGTCCATGCTAGATTTTCAGGCTTCCTTTCCTTCCTACTCAATGAAAAGGGATGGGCATCTTTGGAAATTAACTCATATAACCCTAAAATAGATGTCAGAGGAAGGCAAGAGACTCGCCTTCTGAAGGTCGCAATATGTCTTCCTGCACTGGCTTTTGAGGAAGTCTAGAAACCACCAAGGATTAAATACCTGGCTTTCAGGTACATTTGGCTGGATAGGATAATCTGAATTTAAGTTGTGATTAAATGAATTTACATACGGTCAACAAGAAATCTTTAGTATTAATTGCATGTTTCACTCCTGAGCTTAACCTGCTGAGTAACCATTCACTTCCTTTCCCCTCCTTCCTCCTTCCACAGACATTTAATATTTTTTCTACTACATTACCAAAGAGGAACAATTGGCTCAGTCCCTGTTTGCAAGTTCAGCAAAAGGTAGAACTTCACAGCCCATATCTATCTGAGAAATACTCTATCATCATAAAGGCTCTTTACAGTTTAAATTCAAGATCTTTCCCCTGCTGCTCCTAGCACAATAAAAGATAGATCATATATTAATTATACTTTATAGTTGTAAATTAGTTACAAACTATGTATTGCATACTATACAACATATGCTAGCAAGAGAAGTATATCGTGAGCTTAGATTATGAATAATTTGTGTTCTAAGGTCTGCCAAGAAATAAAGAGTCAGACAGAGGACAGCTAATCCAATCTGAATGTGTTGAATCCAAGACTATTCTAAAAAATTTCATCATACTGTACCTTTGCTGGACATCTGTAAATAGGAGAAAAATCTATATTACATCAAAATACCAACCTCAAATTTTAATATGAAAATCTGCATTCTCAGCTTCACTCTTGAAGCAAGAGTATGCAAATCCTCTGGAAATGGCTACCTTTCTTTGCATGTGTGTGAGGCAAATGACATCTCTCTACTTGTCATCCCCTGAATTGCGGTGTTTCCTTTGTTGCTTGAGTGTTTTGTTCTACTAGGGAAAGTACTTGCTGTTGTCAAAGTTCTCGGGACAGTAGTAATTTTCACTGCAGCATTGCCTGGTGTTGCATTCTTAAGAATTTTAGGACATACCATTACTGTTAGCACTACTTTTTAAAAATGTAGGAAATACAACAAAAGTTTAATGGAAGATCAATGCACAAGGAGACAACTTTCCAGGCCTGTGTCACTTGTGTCAGACCACAAGTGGATCACACAGTATTAGTTTGTATACAAAATTTAATTTTACAAATACCACTGAAGTGTCCTCTACACAGCCCCAAACTGATTTTTCTAAACATTTTATGCTAAACAGGATTTGCAACAGAGGCCTGCTAGTGTAGGCATGACTGGAGAATTTCGCCTCTGGACACCTAGAATTTCTAATCCCTTCTCACAGTTTGCTATGAAGATGTATGAATTAAAGACCAGGATCTGACACTGAGGGCTCTGATTCATCAGCAAATATGGCTTGCCTTGGGGTGGCTGGAATAATTTCCTCTGCTCTTGATCTTATTCTTCTCTGAGCATTTCCCTTGCCTACCCAGGGGGACAGTTCTGCTACCTGTGAAGCAGTTCTTGAACTGTTAGGTGATAGACCAGTGTATTAAAATAAGTTGACACTAATTCTTATTTAGTTTACAGCTGTAGTTCCTGCAGCTGTGAAAGCCTCTGGCTGTATGAGCAGCTGAGCCATCCCTAAGCAACCAGTGGATAAAGGGTAAGTGGATGGCCAGAGTGGACATCAAGGCAGCTGTCTGAATTTAGACCATCTCTGCTTGAGAATCAAAACCTTACTTATGTTAAGACCCCTCTGGCCATGTCCATTCTCTTAGTCCACTTGGACTCCTTAGCACCTCTAGATTAGAATAAAATGCAAAAGATAACAGGAGTTGAGTTGCAGATTTACTTTTTAATAGCCTAAATCTAGGTTTCATTCTCCTGGTAAACACTTGAGAAGAGTGTTTGTGGCAAATCAGCTGAAAAAATAAAATGTCTACATCTCAATGCACGAGGCCAATGTAAATAAATAAGTGCCTTATGACAAGCAAAGCAAATATTCCCTGTTATACTACTCAATCTTTCTGAATAAAATAGTGCACACAATAGTACACTAAATGAAGAGATCGTGCACATTTCTTTGCAATTATGTCATTTCATCATGGCACAAATTAATATATATGATGTGCCTGATTGTTCAGTAGCTTATATCTTCAAAAAATATTAATCAAAATACTTCTTTGGTCCACATTATTAATAAGTAAATTCAAAATAATAGAAAATCAGCCTAGTCTTCTTTGTTTCAGATTAATTAATTAGAAATAAAACAAAATATTTAGTAAGAAATTTGTATTTCAAATAAAGTTACTTGTATATTTCATTACAGCATTTTTAGAAAATAACTGTTCATATTGCTGCCATCAAAGAAGCTGCTTCCAGCCTGCACTTTGCCTGTCTTTGTAACCTGCAAGTTCATGTGAGATTACTTCTGATTACTGCTAAGATTTGGCTTGTGAGTCAGAACACTGCAACCAGAAGTAGTTCCGAAGAGACTTGTGTTTAACTTCTACTAAATATAGAAAGAGTGTGGTAAACAGAGATATGGTTCCCATCTTGATACTGTTAAATTCAATGTATATATTTCTGCTGAAACTCCTAGGAAGAAGACTAGGCCAATGACTCAAATTGTATTTGTGATGTACCTTCTACTGTCTACATTTGAGGGAAAACTTCACACAGATAGGGCAATCATTCAGTCTGCTATATGTAGTATAGTGGACAGTAACGTAGACTGAATAAGAGTTGTCACTCTTTCAAAGCAGCATTTGGTACAGAGTTCAAGAAAATAAAAGTTTACTGGACAGAAAGGTCAGAAGAAATACTCTGTCAGAGTCTGGAAAGTTCCTCTGAAATACTATGTCAGCATAAACAGGTTAGAAAGAAATCTGGTGAAATTACAACTGGAAAAGCCATTAAGTGAATTCTTGTATTACCCACTGATGGTTGCTCTCCCTGGTGTGAATGCAGTGGGGAGCAGGGGCCCCACTTCCATCAGAGGTCCTAGGAAGGTGGAGCACATTAAACTGCACAGCTTCCTTGTTTGCCAGCCAGTTTACTTTCCTACCAGGGCTGCAAGATGAGAACTAGTTAAGTATACAAATATGCACAAGTGTATGAGAAAGAAACCCTAGAAATTTTTTTAAGAGAAGAACCAGATACACAGGAGTATAGGTTTGAAAGTAGCTGTTTCTGTGTGACAATTTAGACTTTGTGTTCCCCTTCATTCTGGAGTCAGGATTGTTTTGGCCCAAGCATGCACAACTTTCATCTTCCCATCCTTTACATGTACTCCATGGCAATGATGCAACCTGTCTGCGTGATTAAGCCAGGGCTCAGCAATTTCCTCAGCCAGGACTTGTGTACAGGAGGGGGCTCAAGGGGAGATGTGACATGAGGAGTGGGACACGGAAGGCAGTGAATCCAAAACAGGCATCAAGAGGCAGAGGACCTGGGCAAGAGAAAAAAAAAATGGGCTGAAAGATAGAGATTATCTAAAAGGATGAATACTAGGTAGAATTGAATCTGTGTTTATCCTTCACCAAACCAAGCCTCAGAAGGGCCAGAACTTGGAGCACACTATCAGACCAAATTATCCACTGGGTCCTTAATCACTCTGCAAACACCAACTACAGTAGGATACAGTTTATACCAGTCTTGCACAGGAAGGAGAGCTGTCCTCGAACCCCGGAATAATAAAAATTAACATTCACAATTTTTATTTCTGCTGAAGGGGGTAATACAATTAGTCCTGTACAAAATGAAGATTAACTTTAATCACTGAAGAAGTATTTTTTTTTTTTTTCAAACTGCTTTTGTTTTAAACTCTGTACTCAGGAAGATCTGTTAACAAGCTCAGCACAGAACCTCTGAGAATCATTCATGAGACACTGGAAGAATCCACTGATTGGCTTTATGGCTTTATTTCTTTACTGTCTGACATCGTATGGAGTGATGATGATGACAGTGATGAAGGTATTTGTAATGTAAAGACTTCTGTAACTGCTCTAACTGCTGTTTTTACATGCATTATGTTGGCTTACTCAGCTTTTAACCTCACAGACAAGAAGGTCAAGCAAAATGAAAAGTGAATGCTGCTGCTAATAAAGCATCTACTGGCTATTCCAATCAGTAAATTGGTCTCTTTGTTAGCTTTCATCTCGTGTTTAATGTACCATTGCAGAAAAGCTGTCAGAATTAAATATTACCATTAGTACATCTTGAAGTAAAGAGTGCTAAATTATAGAAGACTTCAAAGCTGCAACCAAAATATGCATCAGGATATCGCTTCAGAGAATGGCAATAGCTATTTTCTTTTAATCTGCAAGAATCTAAAGAACCCAGGTAAACATACAAGATAGACGAAGAAACTTCGAATTTTTTATTTCATATATTAATGACTGGACCATATATCAAAACACAAAAAAAAGAGTAAAGAAAAAATATCTTTTTGGCTGAACTAAGGGGCTTTTTGATGGCATACAGCAAATAATTCAGTTTGTTAGAAATTTTAGTTCTTCTACTGTAGTAACATTCTTCGTCTGATATCATCTGATAAATTAAAGTAAATTGCTAGCATTTCAAGTTTGGAATTCACTATCCTTCTGTTCTAAAAAAAAAAGTAGTTCCATGGTATGAACAGAGCGGTAGTGGATCATCATGTCACATCGTATTGGTCATTTTGGCAAGCAGTGATTGTAGGAGTGACACCTTCATTTCACAGTGGTTTATTTTACATTCTATTTGGCTATACCAGAATATAACTGAAAAGCAACGTGTACTGAAACTGATTTCTACCTGTTTGTTCATAAAGTTGAGATATTATCAAATTTCTGCCTTTTAAATGTGTGCATGAGCTTTTTATATTAGCACCATATACGAATAGATAGGTTGCTATATGTGACACTGTGAAATGGGCATCCTATTCTGAGATATTATTTACAACCAAGAGAAAGCCACTGTCTCACGTGGTTGAGAAACAGAAAAGGCGAAACACAGAGAGCTAGCTAAAATATGAAAAAAATCCCAAAGCACCTGCAAGCTTACGAATGCTCGAGTGGATAAGTGTTAATGCAAGTAGGAAAGGTCATAAAATACTTGAAGTAAAAAAATTCAAGATCTGAATGCTCACTAAGAAGTGTTTGGAAACCTCAGTCCCACCAGCCTTTTGTTCAAGTGGAACGAAATATTCATCAATATCTACCAGAAGTGTGAAAAGGCAGTAGGCAACTTTCTGCGTTAGATCATAAAAAGTAGGTGCATGTAAACACCCTGCCCATTGAGTGCTGCAGTCAGTGCAGCGCAGGTTGCACGCTTTCCACGGTCGTTCAGGCTCACTCCTTCAAATTGCATGTCCTACATGGAGGTGGAACAACACACTGCAGCAATCAAGTGCTCATAGTTCCACTGAAATTTAGTATATTTTTTTGCCTTGGATTTCACTGGAAATGTTGCTAGACTTAAAACCTTGGTAATCTGCATACACATTTGACTGTTTAGAGCTAAAACATAGCCACTGGGCCTTTCCTTAAAACATGCAAACCTGCATAAAATCAAGCAAATTGCAAAATGTAGTCACAAGATAACATTCAGAAGCATAAACACAGATTTGGACGTGTCCTTGGTTGCTACTGCACATTGCATTTATCTACCTCAGGCCCAGGAAAACCTCTGTGGTAAGAGATCTGTTAAAAAAACCCAAAAAATCTCAGAATAGAGTGCTTGCCATTTAGCTTATAAAGACTAGAACTATTTTTTAAATTTAAACGAGCCATCATGAGAAAAAATATGATTTTTTTTATGATGATATATCTTCTCTGACATTTGTTCTTTTCTCTTGGTTTAGGTGAAGTGGAACCTTCCCTGACAAAAGGTTGGTCAGTTGCCTTACTATAGAGGGCAAATATTTTTCAACCATTTTAAGAATTAACTAGGATATCTGTGATATAGATTCAGTCATTAGTTACATGTCAGTCTACTAACCATGTAAATTGGAGCCATGAGCTTTAACAAACTCACTAAATAAGAAACTTAACAAGTAATAATACTTGCTGTATTTGCTGCTCTGTAAGAATTTGAGAAATGTTCAGTAAAAAATTATATAATTACAGAAATATTATCTGTACCTCTGACCTGCATATGAGACTCCTGTTAATGCCAATATGAGTTAAGTGTATGTCTGGATAGAAATAATATTTAGAAATAATAATATAGAAAGATTATTTAGTGAGAAATAAGTGAGGTGTTGTAAAAGCATTTTACTTTGTGCCAACACAAAATCCTAAAATAAGGACTACTTCTGACTCTTCTGAAAGAAATGACTTAGTTATTATTGAATTTTTAAAGCAGAGAAGTGAAGCAAGTAGGATATATAATATAAAACTTTTCAGACATGAATATTGTTGTGCTGAAACACAAAAGTTCAAATTCTATTAAATCAAAATGAAACATACTAGAAATCTTGAGATATCGGTGATGGGATGTAAAGCTTTTTAAAACTAGGATGTGTTTTTTTCTCCAAATCATGAACAGCTTGATAACAACAAGATGTGTAACCAGCTCTATGTGATCTCAATTTGATATCGGTCAAATTCTCAGTAGGTGAATGCCCATATTGAAGAATCTATCAACCTAGTTGGTGCTGAGATTACAATCCAGTTTCCTCTGAAGTTAATTGGAACTGGATCAGGCTTCTATTTAATGACACATTTTGTCAGTCTCAATAGGGCATCCAAGGAATTAATAGGCCTGAAGACAAGTGGATGCAACAAATCTGAAGCTGTAGTACATTGTTGACAGGGATGCTGGGTACATGGGTGGAAGGTGTCTACTCACCATGGTCTGCTGTAGCTGACCAGGCTGGAAGTACTGTGGAGATATTTCACTGCTGAGAAGGTTTAATACACAAAAACGTTATGGACAACACCAAGTTCAGCATTGCAATGCCTGCTTCTGTGGAAATCGGTGACATAATCACGCCTTACACATTGCGTTGGGACACATGCAGTGGCCAGCAGGTCAAGGGAGGAGATTCTGCCCCTCTACTCTGCTGTGGTGAGACCCCACTTGGGGTCCTGCGTCCAGCTCTGGAGCCCCCAGTACAAGAAAGACATGGGCCTGTTGGAGTGGGTCCAGGGGAGGGCCACAAAAATGATCCAAGGCCTGAAACACCTCTCCTGTGAGTTGGGGCTGTTTAGCCTGGAGAACACCAGGCTGCAGGGAGACCTTATTGCAGCCTTTCTGTACTTAAAGAGGGCTTATAAGAAAGATGGGGAGAAACTTTTAAGCAGGGCCTGTTGTGATAAGACAACGGGTAATGGTTTTAAACCAAAAGAGGGTAGATTTAGACTAGATACAAAGAAGAAATTTGTTACAGTGAGAGTGGTGAAACACTGGACCCGGTTGCACAGACAGGTGATAGATGCCCCATCCCTGGAAACATTCAAGGTCAGGTTGGATGGGGCTCTGAGCAGCCTGATCTGTTTGAGAAAGTCCCTGCTCACTGCACAGGGGTTGGACTAGATGACCTTTAGAGGTCCCTTCAAACCCAAAATATTCTATGATTCTATGATTCTGTGATTCTATGACACTAGGCTGTAGGAATAGAATTAAGAGAAACCATCAAAATAAGCTGGAAGCTGCTTAAATTAGTCAGTTGGAAGGGATGAGATGATTGTTCAGACCTGAAAGTCCTCCAGCCAAGGAGATGAGTATCTAACTGCCAGCTTCAAATGTTTTCCCCAGTATTCAAAGCTTACCACCCTGCTCTGGGGATAAATATGTGGAAGTCTTCGTTCTTTGATGTGAAGGTGATGAACAAGGAGCTGGTGATTCTTCTGGAGCTGGTAGCTTACAGGATAAATCAGTCACAAAAACATGAAAGGGCCCAAATTCAAACATACTCCATATGCCAGTAAAACAGATTTTGAGTGGGCTTTTCCACTTCCTGGATGCATGCTCCAGATCTTTCCCTCCGTCTTTCAGAAGATGAGGAGTCCCATCCTTGTCTCCCTGAAAAAAATGCTGTTTCTTTACTGAGACTGGTGAAGAAAGTGGTCGAAGATCCTTGCTGGGTATAGCTGTTAGCTTCCACATAGCAACGTCTTCAGACAACTTGTTGCCATCTCCAGATGACTGGAGCTCTCCATTTAATCCTGGCAGCTAGAATCTGGCCTTGATCATGCTTGGTTTTGTCACCTTTGTTTCTGGGCTACAGAAATACAACAGACATGGCCTGAAGCCAACAGTCCCTTATAAATGCCAGGGCAAGAGCATTGCATATGTCTCCTCAGTGACAGGCAGCCGCGAGCTCCTCAGGGCTGTCACTGTCTCTTTTTGCAGGCTCCTCTTAAAATTGTGTAAACATCAAGGAGCTGAATTGCCTGGGTCTAAGCCTGTATAGAAGTTTTCTGAGAGCTCTGTGGTAAAGTCTAGAGTCAACTTATTTTCTGCTTAGGTGCAGTGGAATTCACTCCCAGGCCTAAAGCTCGTGAACACAGAAGGCAAAGCCCTGGGAGAGGAGGGTAGGGCTCAGGAGAGCACATGCAGGTAACTCTCTCACAAGAATCTCAATCTGTTCCTCTGAGCACAAGGTGCAGGACTCTTTGAGCAGCTTTTCCTAACTAATGTGTGCTGTCATGTCTATCGTCCAGAAATAAGAGTTCCAGAAAAAAAGCTTTCTAAAACAGAAAAAGACATTGCATCCATGACTTTTCCCGTGTGACTGCTGTGACATATGGACCCAAAGGAGAGCCAGCTATGAAAATTTGGTGATTTCTTGGGTATCAAAATTTTAGCAGTTAGATCCACAAAATGAGAACCAAATAATTAGGCTATGGAGTACTCTTTGCCTTCATTTAAAGGACCATTTCTGCACCAAAGTCTCTTCCACTCTGTGCAGCATTGCTACCTATAGCTTTGTACATTAGCCTTGATTAGGTGGCTTTTCTTATCCTTGTGGCATTTGAACATCCTAAACAGAAAATGACCTAGTGAGATTGTTCAGTACACTACTGCCATCTCCAGAAGATCAAAAGTTAGACTTTTTTCACATATTTACAGGAAACATCTCTCAAATGTCATGCTAAAAATACGCATTATGATTGTTGTGCCTGATTTTTAAGTATTTGTATTGGATCTAATCCACAGTTATTGTGGTATCCATTAATGGGCTGAGAGTTTTTGAATAATTTCCCTACCTATTTTTGGTGTGTGGAAAAGCCTTCTATCTTATGCTTTGTTGACTAGCAGATTTTATGAATGCTAAAATGTTGGCACACAATTTACTTTATAATGGAATATAGTAACTGAGAAAATAATATTGCTGGTATCATAGTACAATTACATATTGAAAAAAAAATCAAGCGGAGTGATAAGGACACTGTGTAGCAATGAAGAAAGAGAAGTGCAATGATAATTATGAGCCCAAAGACAGCAAATATCACCTTCCTAGAGACTGAAAGCAAAGATAATAAAAGTACAAATAGTGACAATGGGCTTGCACATGCAACAGGACTAATATCAGTTTCAGAATCCTTTAGAAAGGATGAAAATGCCTCTTGAGTGCCTTTTTTATTGCAATTATTTTTGCCAGTCCAAGTCTTATCACTAATATTTATCTTTAATAATTGGAAACGAGTGAATATTTGATATTGTCTGGAAAAAAATGTGTTCTTCAGTGAAGATAGTGAAAGATTATTCTGTGGAGAACTTTGCAGTCTTTAACAATGCATATTCTCAAAATCCTAAAATTACAGAGCATTTTCACAAAAGATAGTGAGAATCTTAATAACAGTTTCTTGCAGGCTTAATATATTTTTGGCTTCATTCCTTTCTAGAGCAATGGATATGACAGATAATCTTGTTCATTTCTTCAGGGTTAGTTTAACCTTTAGAGACAAATCCAATTATTTGACAGCAGTGTGTTTTCTCATGTTTTGTCCCTTTTTACTAGAAATTGTTGTTATAGAAAAATAGAGAAATATTTATTATTGTTTGGTGGACATTATTGACATCATTTGTGAGTTTGGAGGAGAGCTGAGAAACCTGGTGCACAAAATTGGAAATAATAATCTGTAAAATACAGGCAAGTGCAGACACTTCAGCATTGTCAGCCATTGCTAAAAATGTCATTATTAAACTGTTCTTTGACTTCACTCTAGTTTACATGAGGGTAGCTGAAAATTTAAAATCGGAACATGAATTCCTCATTTAGCTAGCCAGGGTACACCAGACAAACTGTGCACACACAACAGTGGTTTTTGAATCTTAAAGTAGCATCTTCTGCTGCTTGAAAATGGCCAATGCGTTCTGGCTGGGAAAAGTGAATCTGGTATATGGTCTTAGGAGTAAGTTATTGGAAACCTTTGAAAAAGATTCTAAGGTCAGAATCATTTGGTTTTTTACTTTATAATTTGAAGCTTTGGTAATTGTTTTTTGTAAGATATCTTTCCCTGCTTTTATATTTGAGCGCAGATTAAATCTCTCTGTCTTTCTCTTTCTCTTGCTCTCTCTTGCAGTCTCTTTCGCACACACAGACGCACATGTAGGTCACTATGTAAGTAATTCTCATTTCAATAAATACAATTAACTCAGAAATCAGAGTAAGAAATAAAGCATCGTCATGACACTCTTAACCATCTCTGAGTTACCAAATAGGTTTTTATTGGCATAAAATTATGCAATACAAACAATCCAAAGAATCTTGATTTTGCTGTGTAGAGATGGATCTCTAAATTTCCATGAGTTACCCTGTGTATGAGATAAGAAGATATATACAATCCACTTTTGTTCAGAAAAATGCAGTTAAAAATCATATTTTAAAACCAGAAGCCACAAACAGCAGTAATTTGTGTCAGAGAGAGTAAGAAATTTTGTTCATTGCAAATAAACTTTGCAGCAATGCACCTTACCGTTCTGTCTTCACTTCAGATGAGAATATTGTTTCCTCGGTATTAAGTTGGTTATTAATACGCTGCAGACGTACACATCATGCTCTTAAAAGATGTGGCAACTTCTAATGCTACAGTCCATTACACTGACTTACCCTCAGCAGCTCTGGCCAAGGTACAGCTCCCCCAGACCTGACTCCAGACACTCATTCCCATTAACCCCTTCTCCAGTCCAAGGTTAAGACAATCATAATTTATTCAGCACAAGCTATTTATTTGTTCAGATCTTGGTATTAATTTGCATTAACAGCAACAAAAAAAATGCTCCCAAAAGAAAGCTTCTCAGACCAGATCATTTCCTACATCTCCTTTTAAAAGTGATCAAGCAAATATCTATGACAGCTTTGCTGGTAAAGGTGAGAGGTAGGAACAACCTGCTTAGGGAAGACTGGTAAGGGATTTGCTAATTTGGATCTGAAAATAACTGTGAGTTATATATAAATAATAATTTGTTATTACTATACTTTATATCAGAAGAATAACTGGAAAAATTCACTTTGCTATCTGACATGACAACGAACTATTTCTGGGCAGAAAACTGAAATTAGAAGTCCTTTTGTTATGCAGGAACACATCTGGAAAAACAAAGAAAACAAGAGGGCTTTATGAAGAGAATATTCAAGTTCACAAAAAGGTTTCCTATCAAGAAATTGGAAATGGACTACAGAAAAGAAATTCAGAGTACCATAGATGCAGCCTGAAAACTTAGTTTATGGGGTGGTTATTATATGTGTGTCTCAGAAATTAATTGTGCAGTTCCATTTATCTCTAAAGCATATACCTATTTGTACTGGTAATGCCTTCTGAATTCAGTTTCTTTTAAGTTGCCATATCTTTATGTAAAGTACATCCTGTGTTAAAAGATGAAAATCATTGATTGATTCAATTCTCAGATGTTACACTGCTTTTCCAGATAGGTATTTTTTGCATTTTGCATTTTTGTGGCATCCATTTCTGTTATTAATATTTTTTTAACAATCTCATCTTTTTTTTACTTACTCTGATCAATACAGTAATAGCATAGCTACTATAAAATTGCATTTTATAACGTAAAGAAATTATTTTCCGTATTATCAAGATGAAACAAAACTATATAGCACTAGGGAATAGGGATATTCAATTATAGTCCTTTTGCCTATTCAAGAATAGTGATTGAGTTTCAACTTGAGTTGAAACATTTTAATCAAACTTGACAGCTATCTTTTGAAAGACACAAAGAGAACTTTGAGCCAGAAGACTAGCATGATTCTTGGGTAGAAGTGTATCAGCACAGCGGTTTGCAGCTGTTTAAGCTATCCTCTTAAATCAGGGAAAACCTTAAGCGAGGCTATCCATGTTATCTTGGTGGAAATCCTCCTTTTGTGCCCCATTGGGGCACCATTTGGGACCTTCTCACCCTAAGAGAAAACGGGAGTGTTAGACAGATGACCCCTTGGCTGGGAGCCTGCTGTGCCTGAGACAGACCATGTGTCTGACCTGGTAAGTGAGGGTGTCATCCAAAACTCAGTAAAAACCAGAACACCAAAACAAGGATCCTGCAGGTTGCAGAGAGAACTCAAAACCCCTCACATCTACTGCTGTGCCAAGCAGAGGGTAGACCAAGTGGAGCCCTATGCTCATGACTCACAGAAACAGTATCTCTCTTCTTCATGCCAGGTCCCTAAAAAAAAGTAAATTGGATCCAGAGTGATTGAATATATAGGAATATATTTGCAGACTAATACATTAAGCTAGGATCTGCAGAGCTGATATTTTTTAAAGATGAGCAGATGAGCTGTGGTTAGTCTCGTGATTTCTTTATTCTATTTTTTCCTCCTTTCACAAAAAAAGTCCTGTTGAATAGATTTATATGGGAAAAGATTCCTTTGATGCTAATGGAGATTAGAGATTTTATGTATTACTGTATATATCATTTTGCTCTACTTAGAGGTCTACAATTTTTGTCTGCATTTTATCTGCTAAAATTACATTCAATTAAATGCAGACTGTGATAAATTTTATTATGAAAAACACCATTTAAAATTGGTCCAATAACATCTTTGCAGGCTGGAATCCATAAAGAAAAACATGTCAGGACAATTTTACTTTCCACAGAAAGAAAAGAAAGATCTGGTTTTGATCACATGGCTCTATCTGAGATTCAAGATGGGTTTTCTGTGGTTATTTTATGTTGTTGTTTTTTAATCAAAGTGTAATTAACATTCCTTTTACATTTCAGAACCAAGCTGCAGAACTGCAGTCTGGGAATGAAAATAACAGTGTTAACATATTTATATGCTTGGAGAAAAATTTCTTTTATGTAAAAAATGTTTAGGGTTGAATATCTTTTAATATCTTCCACTTCTAACTCCTTCAAAAGCCCAGTCATTAAAATTTCTCCATATAAAACATTCTGTATATGGTCTTCCTGAAGGACACCAGTGCTGCCTCCAGGATAGTTAAAGGCAATTGCCAGTACCCTCCTCCCCTTAAAAACCTGTCTGTTAAGATATTGCTTTTCTGCTGCAAATGGAAACCTTACCAGAGGGAAAAGTAAACCCAAAACATAAAATCAGGTAAGCTTTAGAAAGAGGACAAAAGAAAGGGTTGTGCACAAGTTCCTGTTGCCTTGGTAAACTGAGGCTTCAAAGTTGGAATTAGCCACAACTATTTTGTTTTCTTTGGTGGAGGATGTAGTATAACTTTTGGATTTATCTCAAAAACACAAATCTTAAGAGAACTACGTAATAGCTCTCATGTTTACAGCTAATTATTCAGCCTTAGGGACTTCTATCAATCTTTCCCTCTCATCTCAGCTTTTCAGGAAAAATAAATATTTTCCTATTTTGCTGAAAGAAAATTTTGTAATGAAAGATTTTGCAGGATTTTTTTTTAAGCAGCCCTGGTAGATATACAATAATGCCCAAACGTACAAAAACAAAGGGGAAAGGTCAACTACACCAATCAGTGATTTCATGATAAAACTGTTTTAATAAGTACATAGTAATATAATGGTACACTTTTAATCACCATTAATTGCTAAAGCTATTTTATTCTATAGCAAAAGGAATGCTTTTACAAACACCGCAATATGGAAAAATATGTACATATTCAATTGTCTTTAACAACAAGAATAGGAGAAGTGGAATAAGTTCAGTTTAGAAAGTTGGAGATTATGAAAGAGTGACTTATAACAAAATCATTACACAGGCTGGGATGTTTTCCTGTTTCAAAAATAACATGCACACTTCTGAAATTGCCTTCCTTGCAATGCATCTCATTCACTGAATAGTCTTGTAAAAATAAAAATAAACATCATCCTGGAATCACCCTCAGCAAGATAATGAAGGTATCAGCAAGTCACCTACAGTGAATTTCTATTATAGACCAGTGAAAGTAAAATAGTGTGGAAACAATTTAGTATCTCTTGAACTGGAATCTAATCTATTTGGATATGTCCTGTTCTAGCATTATAAAGCAGGCTTAACACATATCTGGAAGGCCATGTCAAATCTCTGTATTCTTGGGGGAACATAAAACCTGCTTGTTTGCTGTATGCTTCTCAAGATAGGTAAAATGTTCAGAAATATTTGAAGGTCATGTTCTCTGTATCTCTGATAGCTGTTTAGTGATGCCAAACAAAGTATCAAGTGGAGGGAACAAAGGCAACTAAGGTGAAGTAGCTGAGCTTTGCTCAATAGGCTAAGGACCAATCAACGTCACTTCACAGTGATGTTTTCGGTTTAGAATAACATGTTGTTTTGGGTAAATATACACCAGAGCAGAGGATTTTCACCAAGAAGAATGAGAAATGGTCTTCTGTGACCTCTGTCAACAGTATTCTTACACAGCAAATGAAAAAGATGCTGTATAATTCTGTAATATCTGAAAGAAGAAAGAAAAGAAGAAAGAAACCTTCATTCTCACTCTAGATTGTAGTTGTGATTTCCAAAGAGACGGATAAACTATTTTGAGGCACTGTGGCCTGGTATCTCACGCATGGGAAGAGCACATAAACCATTCAGCATTTTCATTGATAAGAGGCAATTCAACTCCTGTCACATTTTCAAGAAAGATTTTAGACACATGATTTCAGGAAATGTTGTTCTGTACCCCAACCTGAAGTTGCTACGAATCCTCAGAACAGTGCTAGATCTAAGCAAACACTGGGGATAAGACTGTGCTACCAGCAAGCTAGAAGGGAAGTCACCTGAATGAGTTCTATGTGTCACTCAGACTTTCCAACACTGAATGCTGGTACTTAAAGCCTTCTGTTACACTGTCTTTGGTTCCTGGATATAGACATAATACACAAATTTAATTCCCCAACTAAATATTTCCTAATCTTCTTTTTTTTTTTTTTTTCCCGTGGTTTTTTTTCCTGTTGGGGTTTTTCCTCTAGAGTACAGCTACATGATGTATTAGTAGCTAGCTAGAAGTTGCTCTAATGCACAAATTCCTTTATTCTTCTCCTAGCCCCACAAGGATAACTGTCACCCTCACCAGCTGGTACTATCTAGATTAAAAATAGACATCAGCTGCACAACTGCAAATTTCTCCTGGGGATACCAGGAGCAAGAGAGGACTACAATTCTTCATACAGACAGCATCTAGAAAGACATTAGAAATGACATCCCTCTCATCTTCTAAAGCTCTTAACACCACTCACCTGCCTTGCCCTCAGTATCTATTTCCACCAGCTCTTTAAGATAATCAGCTGCCTGCTACCAATTAGTCTTGACAAACTAGCAAGGATATAGCCTAGTTAAATTGCTGGCAATAGCTGTAAGGGTTTTGCCTGCTCAATTGAAAATTATTAACCTCTGGTTCACCAGGACTCTGAATAGGACTCATTTTCCTTCTCACTTACATATTTACAAAAAAAAGAATGTCAAAGCACTGAAGGTGTGTATCGCTGTGCTACCTGTAAGACATTACAAAAAAGACAACCAGCTGGTAAAGTATGTTTAGAAAGAACAATGTACTATAATTTTAAATGAAATTCTATTGGTTCAATTATACCTTTAAAACAGCTGATAGATTAAACCTACACTGCATCCTCGCTACAGTATTTAAGTCAGAAACAGGATGGCTTTAAGCATGAGGAGATAATGTTGAATTTCAAGGATCAAAGCTAAATTCCCAGTTCTTTTGCTGACTTGCTGGGTTACCTTCAGTAAAGCATTCTTGTGTTTCATATGGTGACAATAATCCCTTTTTTTCTCACATGCCTGTCATATCAGGGACATTTTTTATTTGGTTTTTGTTTTTTTAAGATATATTTTATCCATAAGATGGAAATGCAGCAGAGGATGAGGTCTAGGAAGCTGTTTTAGCAATGCCAGATTGCTACCCACCACTTCATCCTCTAATGAAGCAAGATGCAGGGCTGTGCTTTCCCACTAAAAGAAAAAATGTAGCCCTTTTAAAGTTTGAACTCCTGTGTTACAGAGATGAGATATTATACTGTGTTCTAACTCCAAGTGATACCTAAAGAAATTCATGTGGGCTGAGGCCCATAGGTGCTATCATAATACACTAAAGTAAAATAGCAAAGAATAATGCTATATTTATTACAATGTTAAAAAAGATGACAAAAAATCAAAATCAGAAAAGAAGCACAGGTGAAGAAGGGAACTCTGTTTCAGGAACCAGGAGAATCTCCTCATGCTCTACCACGAGGGGCTGTGCCTCAGTTCACGCTGATGTAAATCTGCAACCATGCTGCACCACCAGCTTACATGGATCCAGGGCACTGCAATTTTTTTCTCTTTCTCCCACCCTGATCTTCCCAGAGCTAGGGCTTTGTAGCATGCAGCCACTGCCTGGCTCTGACACTGTGAACTGCTGTTAAAAAAATTAGCTGGGTGAGATGTGGGGAAAGCTAGTGCCGAAACTGCACATTTCAGCAGGGATTGTCAGTAAAGCTGCCTGGGATACTGATCCTCATTTGATTGTGAGGGCCTGCTTTGGGTCAACAGAACATAGATACGTCAGCCTGCTAACAATACAGTCAAGTATATCTCCTTTTAACATCTTGAAATGGTCATTGAGGAGACTACTAGCTTCCCTTCTTCGAGTTATTTACAATAATCACCCTGCATGTTCTGTATATCTCACAAGACCCGAGGTCTAGAGATGTTGGTGTCAAGCAGTATCCATATTTAAGGAAATAAAGTACTTATCTATTCAAAACTCAAGAAATGCAAGGGGAAAAATAATTTTTCATGTCTGCTTGATAACTGAAGAAACCAAACAATGAAATACAGCTTCTAAAATACATACGCCCTTACAATAATTTAATAAACTATGCTGTCATCTCATAAAGAATCAGGATGGTTGCCGTGGTGACAAAGATTATCCTTGTTGCTGCTTGATTCTGTCATTTTTCTAAACATGAATTCATAATATTTAAGATTTATTAACAATGTGTCACATTGATAGAGATAAATTACATGCTTTAAACTGGCCGTGTAAGTCTTCTATGATATTATAGCCGCTCTGTCAACTCAGCAATAAGATATGATGTGATTACTAGAAAATTAAAGCTATTTGTCATAGAAGATGAAGCAGACATAGTATCAAACCTCTCAGAACAGAAAAAAAAGTCTCCAATAATCTTATGTGTTTCCTTATTTAAAATATTTTGGAGTTAGCAAAGAGTCACTGTTTTCTGTCTTGTAAATTGATCAAGAACAGCATATATTGAGACTAGATCTATTTATGCCAAGAAAATGTTGGTTTTAATGTATCAGAATTGATGTGTTCCAGGCTGCAATTTTTTATGATAGTTCAAATTATAAAGGGGAGCTTGAGAAGAGATCTTAATGACGGTATATTTTGCAATATATAAAAACAGATACACACACTTATGTATTATGAAGATGTATTTCATTTCAAGAAATTCCATAGGGTTTTTTGTGATGTGTGGTATCCTAACTGTAGCAGCAAGTTAGATGCGATTCTCAGTGCAGCTGTTTAGAAAGTATCTTTTTGTGTACCTTACTGAAGTAGTAATGTCAAGTAAGCTTCACCACCAATACAATGTGAGGCTGATTCAGATGGACAGCTCTACAGTCATTGCTCCATATATATTTTACAGTCAAACTAGCAATAAGAAATTCCCTAAAACCACAGTAATTTTAAAAGCATTTTTGAGAAATAACAAAGGTTTATACTTCTATGCTTTTATACCAGAGGCCTATTTTCTGTAGTGAGGCAAATTATAGATTGGTGGGAACCCAGCAGAGCTGAGGCATCTTAAGGTAAGCAAGGAATAACTGTCCATGTAGATGACTGCCTGAAGAATGCGATTTATCACTTAGTTGGCCATGTTTGCACCAGTGTGTAAGATGACCTCTTGAGCTGGGTGAGATAAGCGTCTGCTGTGTATTGCAACACGGAGTAAGTGAGTCAGCTCTCTTCACATGCACTAAGTCAGGGTTTGGAGGCAGTCCGGAGCAGCAGAATGGAGAACTGCTCAGGTGTGCTCAGAATCAGGGAGCAATCCTCCAGCTGTTCTTGTCTTACACCATTGCTACCACTTATGCTACCTAAACTAGGTTCTGCATCCTTTTAAGCAGAACAGGTGGGGAAAGTTCAAAAATCCAGCAACTAGATTCTCTCAACTGATTGACAGCAAAAAAATCCTCACAGAGTGGCAGAAAGAAAAATAATCCAGGCTCAGCTGAAACACAGTAAATCAATATGGCATGATTTCTTCCTAATTGCAGCCTTTGAGGTTTATAGAACAATAAATGAACTACACACCCAGGTTGCAAAGAACAGGACAAAAACTGAAGAGAAAGTCCTTTTAGCTTAACGACATTGTATAATTAGCTTAGTTATGCTGCCATATATAAGTGGCCAACAGTGATATGTATTTTGGAATTACTACCCTTATCTCAGTGAAAGAATGTTCTCTCTCTATCTGAAGACGACATAGGCTGATGCCATAGAATAGTTATGTTTCTTGAAAACCAGACACAATCATTCTTTCAGATGGCAAATACTATCCAATAAAAACATTCTGTATTTATTTTCAAGGATCTATGCAAAGATCAAAATCTTGGGAAGTAAAAATACAATTTTCTGTTGTATCTCTTTGGCAATGTGCATTCTCTTATAACCTGAGCAAATAACTAAGGGTATAAGTGGAAGATTTCAGTTGTCTTCTGTAGCCATTAAAGTAGCTCCTCAGGGTTGAGATGTAATATGTGTAACTTTCTCTCTGTTGGATTAATTTTGGGGTCAGTGTTCTTGTTATTTAGACCCTTCAGACCTGATCTAAACCTGAAATACAAGAAGGCACCTACCATAAACTCTAGTGAGATTTGCATGTGATTTTGTCAATGATGAATTTATCCAGTAATTCATATCAGTTTTCTACTGCAAGAAATATATGCTCAATACCATAAACCAGACACTCTGTATATTCTTAATGATTTTATTGTAGATCTATAATAAATGGCCTTTAAATTTCTATCACTGTATGCAAACAGTGCTATACAATCTTGATTTAATTCTCATTTGCTTTTTCTCAGATTCAACATCTTGCAATTTTTATATTATCCTGGTTTTGGCACAATAAGGACACTAGGAAAAAATCAGTTACAGAGGTATATAGCAGTAATTTAACATCAGTGTCACAGGTGAGGAATTTTGTTTGAAAGAGATGGCAAAGCAAGGGAAGGAAAATACTGTACCATTTCCTCTTCTAACAAGGTAGTTCTTAGTGTGTTGGTATACAGCATGATTAAAATGAGTCATTCTCTGAGACAATGATCCCTAACCTGGGAACTTTTATCTCTGTAATTTGTATACAATATTGAGTCTACCTTTTATTGTGTGTTGGAGCTACCAATTGAATATATAAGCTTTAAAAAATTTAGAAAATGTAGTAAAAAGAACAATTTTTCCTTCGAAAGGTATTTTGGAAAACATAAAATACTAATGCTAGTAAATAATTCAAGATACATACAGGAAAATGTTTAGTAAAACTTGTTTTTTTGATTCTTGACGAACACACATTACTGTATAGCTATTACAGATCAGCAAAACCCATCCTTGACTTTAAAAGTAGCTGTATTGCTGGATTAAAAACTGAATAAATATTAAAGTCACTTAATGTTATGATTTTTGTCTGTATATATTGTCTGCATGTATATATATAAAATTGAACTTTATTGTATATAATTCTGAATACGTAGATGATAAAGCCATGGCTCTGCTATAATATTTGAAGCATTTAGTTATTTTTTCTTATGAGAATGCATTTGAAAATTTCTTCTACAAAAATTATTTTAATATTGCTAAATCTACATTGCATTGTTTTCAGAAATTCATAAACAGAAACTGGAGAGACAGGAAAAAAGAACAGCACCAAAGGGTAACTTTTTTTTTTTGCCTGTTTACTTTCATGTATGTGTGTAATATACAGTGTATTTGTTAACTACGTGTGTTACCACTGTTGCATTATAGCAACATTCAAAGATCAGTTGGCACAGACTGTAAATTATCAAACATTCATCTATACCTTAGCATTAACAAACAGCATCATTTTATGTTTGTGTGGCTATATCATAAACGCACATTCATAAGATTTTCCTGCCCAAAGTTTTTGAGGAATCTTTTTTGTAGCAAAGGTGCAAGAAAGTAGAGTGTTGACGAACTTCCTCTGGTGCAAAAATCATGAAGTGTGTTGGGCAAAGAAGAAAGCAAATTTATAGGCCAGTGGGTGCCATCCAAGTTAGGAAGTTGCAGTTAACAGTGAGCCAGGTGTATATCAGAGATAAGAAAAGCCTACATTTTAAGAACCTACTCTTTTTCAGACTGTTCTGTCTCCTCTAACTTGCACTTTCCAAAAATGCACAGAGGAACTGGTTTGGACTGGTTTTCAGAGGTCATATAAACAAAGAAGTTTTGCGCATTTTTTGCCTAAGAAAGCCTCCTCCATGAAGTGTAGGCCACATAAAATTTGATGAGCATCTCTCTGATGCAGCAGTACTGTGTTTAGTAATGGCAGGAGAAATCAAGAAGGAAGCTTATTAAAAATAGTGTACATATACATACACTCTCCCTCACACAATTATATTCATTTCTGTATATATTCTTTGTAGGTTTTCATAGTATTTTAGACCTCTAGTGCTAACTTTCCAGTTCTGTGCTAATGGGGGTCATCTGGAGTGCCTAGAACTGCTTCCCAACTACTTAATAAATCAGGTTGTATGAAAATGAATTTTTTAGGGTATCAGTGGGCTAGCCAGGCAATAATGAACTCAGATCCATTAGCAAGGGATCCCAGTTAAGGTATGTTCAAGCCCAATATTCTGAAAAAAATACAAATGAAGTTGCAGCCTTGACCAAAACAGCCTGTTACGTACCATTTTATCTATACAGAAGTGCATTTGTTTATATAGAAGAACATTAGCACCGCAGAAATGAATACTAAGAATGTATAAGATGCCTGAAAAAAAGCATTCAGGTGTTATTAGTCAAGTCCCTTTATGCATATGCCTGATAATCCAGTCTTTGATTATATAATCACTTACTGAAGCACAGGGCAAATATTATTTTTCTATTTTTCATTTTCATATGTAGTCCCAAAAATGCATCTTGTACATAGGAGGAACAATTACAAGAAAACATGCTGTCTGGCCTCAAGATAAAGCGTGATAAAGGCATGAATTTATAGAGGGTTTTACTGTTACCTTCTAACGTATCTCCAGGAAGCATGTGGAAATACAGTCCTTTGTTGCTTTCAAGAGGAAAAATCTAGAGGTAAAATGAGTGTTTTTAATAGAAACAAACACCACCCAAAATTTTCAGTCCTCCACTCAAAAATATGGGGACACTAGAGTGTTAAAAGTAATGTTAAGCTTTTTTTTGAATAGTCAAACCACCCAAATTCAAGTCCCAAGATTTACAAGGGAGTTCCATTCATAAGCTTCATTTCTAAAACACTGTAACAAAATATGAAGGATAGATACAATGCATGGAAATCCCAGACAGAAGTGGCTGAAATGAGAAGAAAGACTCTTATGGTATTAGAAGCCAAGCAAACTTCTTCTCTAATATTTGCTTTCAATTAAATATTTTGATAAACTAGTAGTAACAAAGTCCATTTCAATTTCTTAGTCAATTTAATTCTGAAAAGAAGAAATACTCTGAGAAATGATTCAACAAAGCATTTACTCATGCACTGAAATTAAACTATTTCACTATTATGTGTACACATATGCACAAATTCACTGCAAAATAGTGGTTTTCCAGTTTGGTGTCTGATGTGTTAGTACTCTCACAAGGGTCAACAGCACCCTGCACTGTATGAGCAGGAGCTCGGTCACTCAAGTGGAGGTAAGGGATTAATCATCCCCCTGTACTCAGCTCTCCGGAGACCACATTTAGACACTACGTCCAATTCTGGACCTCCCAGTACACGACAAACATCAATAAACTGGGGTGAGTTCAGTGTGGGGCCACTGCAATGGTCATGGCTGACACAGTTGCCCAGAGGGGAGAAGCTGAGGGATGGAGCTGGCTCAGTCTGGGACAGTCGTCCTGTGAGTCTGTCATTTTGTAACATACACAGACTTTGCAAGGCTCTGAGCTGCTGCTGAAGGCTGTTGAGTCATAGAATCATGGAACCATTAAGGTTGGAAAAGGCCTCTAAGATCATCAAGTCCAACCACCCACCCAACAACACCGTGCCTACTAAACCGTGTCCTGAAGGTGCCACATCTACACTTTTTTTAAATGCCTCCAGGGATGGTGACTCAACCACCTCCCTGGGCATCCTGTTCCAATGCCTGACCACTCTTTCAGTGAAGAAATTTGTCCTAATATCTAATCTAAACCTCCCCTGACACAACTTGAGGCCATTGCCTCTCATTCTATTGATGGATAGCTGGGAGAAGAGACCAACATCTGCCTCACTACAACCTCCTTTCATGCAGTTGTAGAGAGCAATAAGGTCCCCCCTCAGCCTCCTCTTCTCCAGACTAAACAGCCCCAGTTCCCTCAACCACTCCTCATAAGACTTGTTCTCTAGACCCCCCACCAGCCTCGTTGCCCTTAAGAAATAAGTGTTACAATTGTTCTTACTATCAATGAAGAAGAGGTAACTATGCAATGCTTTGCAATAAGGAAGAACAATAATAAAACATATTGAGATAAAAGTAGATATAAGCATATAACTTCCGTCTAATGGAAGATCCAATGATAATCCAAATGAACAGATCATTTCTGATTTTTACGGAAAACTGATATTAGCAGTGAAATTAATTGACCTGCATTTCTGGGAAATATCTCGTACCACAACAGGCATTGAGAAGGAATGGGAAAAGTCTGATATACTGTGTGGCTTTTCTCAAATACACTTCACTAATACATTGCTGTCAGAGTGAGGGAGGGAAGAAGACAATGTGATGATGAAATGCTACGTCTGACAGACAAAGATTAAATCATAGTGGTTTTAGGACTGATATTCATGTACCTCTGAATTAGCACTAGCCTCTTGTTTATTTGCAGAAAATATCTCTGAATTCAGCCTGACTTGACAAATTGATTCCAGGCCATTCAAAACTATTTCATTTACTACGTGTAGCACATATCTGTCCCTCACACCCCTACCAACTTGTTGTACGCTTCAACAACTAGTTGGGTCGTACTGATAATGTAAATATTAAACACCACAGAAGAAATCTCTCTGTCTTTTAACATATGGATAAATAATGAGATTATAAAGACAAATATAATGTGGCCTCATATTTTAATTTGCTCTAGCTGAAAGATAAAGTATTTGAGACAGCCAAATAGGTAAATAGTGCTGGACCATACAATTCTACAGTGTGCTAGAAATAAAATTAGAAAGTTCCATGGCATATTTACACTTGACACAGGGGTTGTCTACTTTGATCTCTGGATGTATGGTTACAGATATACCTGAGACTTTAAACTAGGTGGCATGGCACAGATAGCAATGCAGCTGCAGTGGCTCAGGTACAACTGTCAAGTATTCATTTAGCTGTATGGGCTTACAGCAGCCTAGGTTAAAACCAAAGCTGTGGGCAGTTTGACTATGACCAGTAGCTGTCAAACCTAAATCTCAGTTCAGATGGATGTAACACAGTCGGACTGCTGCAATTAAATCTAGTTTTAAATTGTACAAACATGTAACCCGTGAGACATTGTCTTGCTCTTATATAGGCATTTATATTTGGTAATGAAGGGCTAAATCCAGCACAGGGTCAGGTGCTGCAGTGGGCAGCTTGTGGATGTCTGTTGCCAGCTGGGGAAGATCTGGGCAAATTCAGAGGCTAAGCCTCTTCCCCCTTCACAGGTAACTGAGGTGATTTGTAATGAGCACAGGTGCCTCCACAGTCCACTAATTGCTGAGATTTCCTGACATTGTTATTTTGGACCTGGAAGCCTGTACCTCTCTCCAGATCAAGCCCTTTCCTCTTTTTGTTTTTTTTTTTTTTTTGAGTGTTCCTTCAAGAAGAATTAAGTTATAGCCATCTAAGGTTACTTTACTTCTGAATAAAAGCATCTACACAGAGGTGTAATGCTTTCTGACTAATGCACTCTAACTGCATTGTATCAGTTCATTTATCTTAACTTCCCTGAGCGTAGCTCTGTAGACTAGCACTTAGTCAGTTAGCTGGAGCAAGCAATCTCTTCTTCATGCTTATTGCACTCATCACCTAGCTTTATACTAAGTAGCAGACTTAAGACTTACTCAGCTGGAAACTATTTTTACTTCCCTTAGGTAGGGAATTAATGCCTCCTTACTACATCTCTTCTTTTTGCACTTGCTTTTTTGGGATGGGGAATGTCTCTGTCTCAAACACTTTAATGAAGAAAAACTAAATCACATACCACTTCACTATGTCTTCCACTTGATGCAGTTCATATATACTGTTAGATTATTGAAATTCGGAAAAATCTCGCACATATATGCTATATCTATTGCTTTGAATTTTGTGTGTTATAGATAGCAATATTCTTAAATGACTAAGTATGGAATACATTGTTAAATTACCTTAAAATTTTTCATTATAAGCTCCTATTTTAGATTATTTATAAATTTACCTCACTCCAGTCACTGAGGATGAAATTTTTCATGCTCATTTTTTTGCCTCAGGCTGAATTTCCATTCAAAGTCATACAAAAATATTTCAGCAATTTCGAAAATCTAGGTTAGTGAAAATTAGGTTGGGGTGTTATATTTTTTCCAATGCTAATAACAGTTCATTCTGAACTTATGCTTTTTTGGTATTTGCAAGGAAGTCCAAGAAAATTTCTTTAAGTTGTGGGAAAATTTTAGCTTACACAATTGTCATAAAACTAGTTTTAGTTATCACTGTTTTTTCTGAGTGAATTCAGCAACATATTAAATAAAGATATGATCTTTTAATTACAAAGTGTGTCATGAAGCAAATCAAATGGTCAAATTAAAGGTGAATGAGCAGTTTTAGTTTTAATAATTTTCAGCTGAAGAGTGTTTGGCCTTGCAGCCTTAAAAATATTTTTATGTGCTTTCTCTTTTTTTTTTTATATGCAAAAAAGAAAATCTTATTAACTTTAGTTTGTTGCACAGAAACTTGACAGTATGGCCAGCCTGCCTTAGTTCTAAAACCTAATACTTGCACCTAACAATGTGGGCTTGAAAACAGGCATGTATTAAGCCCTTTACAAAGAAACAGATATCCAAGTGACTAAATTTGGAAAATAACTGTAGACAGTGAAGTCTTTTTTATGACAGGGCTTGTAGGACTACATATGATGCTGAACATGAAAACATTCCAGGGAGAAAAAACAGAGTTAATACGCAACAGAAAAATAATATTCATGTTTGTTAGATCAAAAGCTTCTGTGGACTTTGGTGTCCCTGCTGCACTGTGATTGTTAAAAATGGCCATTCATCACAGCCCTGAAACATGAACCTTGAAGTTTTGGCATCTCCTGCCCTTCCCAAATAAGGTTCTACCCAAACACCATGCCTCTGACTGTGTCCATAAGAGGTAATGGTAAACATCACAATCTGAGATTAGCAAGCTCTGAGGCTATGGGGACATCAACACAAAGGATGGGGCTCTTCAACTAACCAGAGGTCGCCTTCAGTCTGTCATTGGGAAGAGAAAAATAGCTTATGCTTATGCCAGCCTGGTCTCTGCTTATCCACATTCCAGGCTCCCTGCCTAGATACATCAAATTACTTTTATTTCACAAGAAGGAGCCAACTGATCCCTTCATGTTTTTAGCTTGGACTCCACACAAACAATATTTCCTTGCATGTTAGCCCTTTATATCATTTTCATGATGTGAAGGAACCTTAAAATATATTTTTCCGGCCACTCAAGGTCCGCTGACACTCCGTTCAGCTAGTGTTGTTCACAGCTTGGTTTGGGTTTCTTTCCAAAGGATGAAATAGGGAAATGCTATGGAGAAACTAGAATAAATTAAAAAACTCACCACAGCAGTATTCCTTACACAGGTAAGATGTTCTGTGGCTAAAAACAAGCTTTCTGATTGCCAGTCTGTTCTGCTTAGTTCAGCTGTATTTTTTGGCATAGAGACTACAAGTCCTTTTGTTCGATGTGCAAGAAGCTCATGTTTCACTGCCATTGACGATCACAGAGCTGTTGTTTGCACAACTGTGCTGTTGCCCCATTCAAAATTGATAATGTGCTGGCTTGAAGTATTTTGCACAGACCTAGCATCTGCTAATACAAATGTAAGATGTAAAAGCATGCTACATTTTATGCAAAACTGTTCAGTCTAAGTTCTATACGGCATAGGGAGAAAGGAGACCGCTTTTCCTTGGTATGCTACTAGGTGTCCTAAAGCAACTGAATGAGTTACAGTCTGTAATTCATTCAATAATACATTGCTACTGCTGCTGCATTCTTCACAGCCTGTTTTTTCAGTGTAAGTTGGCTGTCCACATTCCTTAAAGGAGGATTTGAAAAATCTCCCTTCAATCTCTTTCCACTGTACAGTTAATTGTTATCAACAATAATTTACCTGTTATGACTGGAGTTGTATTTGGATAATGCAAACACATCCAAGATGCAATGAAATTACTGAATTTATGGAACAATTTTTCTTAATGACATAGGCCTAACTTTAATGATGAAATATTTAACGAATAAAAAATATGCTTGCACTTCTGTGAAATTACATTTGCTGTAAAGCTGGTGAAATGAATGTATGTAAAAACATTACTGTGCTTGTGTATAGAGCTCACAGTTGTCTTCTAATCTGTTGTGTTTTCTGTGGTTTACATGTTGACAGAAACTTGAGTATTGCAAAGAAAGTATTTTTTCCCTGAAGTTGCAAAAACCTGGTCTTTTAGTAGTAGAGGATGACAAGGAGTGTTTTTGTCTATCTAAATGATTAGGATGTGGAATATAACTATGTCCAAACACATGGTCTGCAAGTTGGGTGGGCAACAGAGCTTGTAAGGATTCATGTTTGCCTCCTTCTAGAAGGACATGTACTTGGTTGTGTTTTGAACAGCTGCTCTTCCTGAAGTTACTCTCTGATTAAAAGAGATGTTCTCTTGTTAATCCATTCTGTGGCTGAAGTAACAGCTAAAAATAAAGAAAAAAGAGCATGGAAAGAAATACGCTAGACATTTTTTGTTAATAATAGAAAGCAAGGTTGTCAAGGACTGAAAATAATTTCCTCTGTCAGAAATCTTAGAGTCAGGGTGCTTGTGTAATGGGGCCAAAAGAGATCTCACAGATTAAGGTAAAGGTGCTGAATAATCATTTATATTGCAAATATATAGTCTAATATCTGAAGGCTTATTCAAGGAAAAATATTTCTCTTGGACCTGGAATTAAATATTGATATTAAGAAGGCCTATACATCATCTAGTACCTCAGAGTACTCAGAGTTAAAATCCATTATTTGATTTTACAAACATTTTTCCTCGATCACTTTGGTGAAATAGTAAATGTATGTAATGTCTCCAGATTACAGATTTATTGTGGTTTTTCTTATTATTTCTAGTAACTCACAGGGATAAACCTGAAAAACAAGAAAAAATTGAGAGGAAGGAACCCCTCAAGGGTATGTATTCAACATTTTGTGTTCTTTGTCCTTTTACCAGTGGTTCAAAATGATCTAATCTATTGGCTCTTAGACTCTTTTTGTAAATCCCAATTATGTTTAAGGATGGAGTAGGTGTTATGAAAATCAGCTGGAAGGAGAACGACAATTTTAAAAGCACTTTGAATTCGTCACTCTGCAGAAAGGCTAAAATTATAATCAGAGATTAATGAGTAAGTTTTTAGTGTATGATTAACTCATGTAAAAGATGCCCAGAGCATAAATAGATGCCTTTTTTATTCTTCCTGGATAAATCCAAGCATAATATTTGTCCTTGGGAATACTTCTGAGCAAAATGTAAGGAGTAAATTATAACAGACAGGACATGGTCCCTGGAGGCATTCCACATCAGAGACCTGCCTTAGAAGAAAAGAATTCCCCGACTCGTTTCTGAGGTGTTGGAGAGAGGGTGTTAGAGAGGATTTACTACTTTGCTGATGGTGTATGCCAACAACGAATTACGGATCTGCCTGTTGCAGGAGTCAGAATCAGGATATCGCTTCCTCTCCACCCACGACTCATGAGTTATTTCTGGGCTCCAAGAACCACAGTCTAGCTTGAGTCTTGCTAGGGGCTTTTTGGAAAAATGGAGTTTTTTTGGAACATACCTACTTGTCAAAACCCTTTAAGCCTTCTGAGAATATGTCCTTCAAATAAAAATGTGATTAATGAAGTCTCAGGCTGGAGGAAGAAACACATTCTGGAAAAGCAGATAGGCCAGTGGTCATAATAAATCACCCAAAAAAGGGAAGACACGATATCCAGACACGGCTGATTTATTTCAGACCAAGAACACGAGTCTCACAGCCCAAGTGAATATGCATCTTCCTGAAATCTGTGTTTGACTAGGCCTTTCTAATGGTCTCTGATTGGAGCTTCCTCATTTTATATAAATTAAAAATACATTGAGTTATCAAGACTGACTCACAAGGTTAATGGCAGGCACAGAAGTTCACGTTTCTGTTAGAATGAATATTTATTACTAGAAAATGGAATGGTCATAATAAAAGAGAGTTTTTCTGAGATTTGGAAAAATGACAGAGCAAAGTCTGTAATGTCACATATTAAAGCATAAATATGTCGTTAAGACTTCTGTTATTTTGTGGAAAATTTGGGAAACTTCAATTAGCTTTGACAGGAGAACAATACTGAATGTTTTAAAAAGTTTCTTAGAACAGGAAAAAATGATCCCAGCTAATCTCAGATCGCCATTGAAAAGAATAAGTATTATTATACTGCCTTAACTTGTCATAACTTCAACCAATATTCCATCTACGTGACAGTACTACTAACTCTATTTTATCTTAAAGTGAGTGTATGACTCATTTTTGTTGAGCGAACTATTGCTACAATTATTACTAAAACACTACTGCATGTAGAGATTCTCTTAATTCACAGTACTAAGAAACATTGCTTTCAGAATGTACATTATATTTTCAAACGAGGATTGTGGATAAATGGCTTTCTGAGGTGCGTTTCATTGTAGTGTGACTGGGAGACTAAGTTTTCACTACTACCCTGTGTTTTAACTGCTTATTTTCTACTTCATATACATTGCCTTTCTAAGATTTGGATAATGGAGAGAGTAAATAATAGCCTATTCTAATTTCTAATCAACTTCTGTGATGAAGCTTAGGAAAGTTACCTAATGACACAGAGAATAGTTAGAAGTGTCTCAGTCACTTAGAAGTGACTCAGTCAGCTACATCAGGAACTCATTCTCATATATTTCATTACAATATTGCTAAAAACATGCGAGGGCTTGAATATTCTGTACCCTTCTTTTTCACATGTACATGGTTTAGCAGGCATGTTGGTGTTGGGTTGACGGTTGGACTTGATGATCTTAGAGGTCTTTTCCAACCTTAATGATTCTGTGATTCTATGATTTTGCTTCCAGTTAGATCTGGAATTCACAGTACTGTAGAAGAACTTTCTTATTTTCTCATGTTTGACAAAGGATTTTTACAAAACTGCGAGGAAATCTCCACAGGAGTTCGAGTTAAAGCTAGCTTGCAGTTTCGCAGCTGATTTTTCTCAAGTGCTCTAAAATGCACATGCTTATTTCCCGTTGTCCGTGAAATTATTGTGTGAGATGCTAAGAAGGGTGAGTGGAAAATGTTATGTGAATGAGTAAATAGCACAATACAGTTCCACTGTCACAATGTTAGTTTTTACTTTGCACATACTGGGCGTTTAATTATGGCTTTGAGATCATCATTTGCCAGGGACTGATCTTGGCTAGTGTCCATTACTAGCTATTTGTATCCATTCCTAGCTACCCGTATCTGTTACTGGTTATCCATTTCAAGCCATCTGGCAAGTGACAGGCGTGTTATTTGTGCATGTGATGTTCTTATGCTCCAGGATTGATTCCAGGGTTTTTACGAGCCTCTGCCTTTCAGAGTATGGGGTGGCCCAGGTGATGTCCTGTTTCTAGTGCAGGCAGCAGTATTTAAAGTGAGCTTTGCCTTAGTCCTTGACAGTTCTCTGAAAAACAGTCTTCAGGAACGGACAGACAATTGCAGCAATGATGAGACTGTGGTGAACAGATGAGGCATGTTACCACGGCTTGGACAGTAAGCGGTAACTTGTTACCCAAAGTTGTCACTCACATCCATGTAGTATGAAGTGTGCTGGGCAGATAGGTGTGGAATAGCTCAGGAATAACACAATTTGCCATTTCGTCTGCTGAGGTTTATCTTGGTACAACTATTTTCAATTTTTCATTTTTTCCACACTTTTGTTTTTTAATATGTACGAACACATTTCTTCTTTCCTAGTGACCCATAAAGACAAACTGGAAAGACAAGAAAAACCTGAAAAAAAGGAAAGGCATGCAGGTAATGATTTAATGTCAAGCCTTGTTTTACATTTTGAGGTACCTTGGGACTAATTGCCCACTCATTTTCCATTTATTTATCCCCTTGATTGGAAAAAATGTTATAAAACTTCATGAGTAAAAATCGTGAGGGAACGTAATGATTTGCAGACACACAGACTGAGTAACATTTTGTATTCCTTCTGCACGTTTGTTGTGGGGATTTTTCTGAGGAAAGGAGGTAATATATTTTATACTCTGGATTAGTCTAATCTCCCAGTAACCTCCGAGTATTTCCAACACTCTCATTAAGCATGGTTCCTAAAGAATATGGTCATCCAGGAAGAACACCCAAAAACCTGAAAAGGGAAAATGTGAACAAAGCTAATGAGGCAGGCCATGTGAAAACAATCTTTTAACTACAATACTGAGTAGGGCTGTTGCATAGGAAATTAATAGGGCAGGACTATTTCTTTGAGCAGTTACTTGCAATGAGTGGGTATCTAGCACTGCTTTATCTTCTGAAACTCTTACTTTGTTTTGAAACACCAACACAAGTTTGGAGAGCACGCAGCAATGCTCATGCATACATTTTTGTGTTCTTTGTATAAACTCCTATGCTAGAATCGAATAGACAGATGAGTGCTTTCACACGCCCGGTCCCTGTATGGTACCTCAGGGGATATGAACACATACAAATATCAGTTCTGCACACCCTTGGGCTAGTTACTGTGTAAACATAAAACACAAAAATTTAGCAAATCAGAGAATATTCCAGACTACCCACCACTCAGTGACTATTGCACAGTTCAGGTGTATTCTGAAACCTGAGCCAGAAATCTAGTCACTATAGTGTACTTTATTTCAATTTGTAGAGTGGAAATTAAAAGCAAACAAAAAGCCCCAAAGAGCATGAGTTATAATGCCATTGCAATTAGATTTGTAATTAATTATAGTCTTTAATCATTCATAGCTGGAAAAACTGTTAGCTGTTTTGTGGAGTTCAGAAAATCCTTCAGAAATGAACCAAAGTAATAAACAAGAAAGCTCAAATATAACAATAAACCAAAATAAACCAAGAAACCACAGTATAAACAAAATAAACAAAATGAACCAGTAGACAACATAAGGAAGCATGACTTTTATTTACTAACTTCTTTCCTGGGATTACGTTTGTGCCAGAAAGGCCATTCCTCCCCCCAGCCAATGGCAGAGACCTGAGGGATGGTTAGACAAGTTATTGAAAATTCATCTCACGTGTTTTGGCATCATCAGCAGACAGCAGAAGCTGAATCAATCTTTCTGCTTCTTTGCATGGATAGCCAAGGTGTTTAGTTGTGTTTCTTCATATTTTTTGTCCTCTTTCTCACTTAAAATGCAACACTTTTCTTTTCCAACGACCATTAATGTTGTTGCTATTTATTTCTAGCTATTCACAAAGCGAAACCTGAAAAGCCAGAAAAACATGAAAAGAAAGAACCTTCTAAAGGTAATGCGGATATTAGATGTTGTACAGTTTTAGATTTTCAGCATTTATATAATTTGGGAGACAGTGGAGATTAACTTAAAGTATAAATCTCTTCTAGTCCATGCTGTACATTTTCTGGGTGCTCTCATGTTTGCTTGTGCAGAGCTTGATCAGCCCCTGAGTGAAGTCAGGCTCAGCATATATTATTTGCTTAGTTCTCTTGTTTTGATGCACAGAGGTAATTATAAATCATTCTTGTGCAGCTAAAGAAATAAGCCTATGACTATTACATTTCCGTTCCTTCATGTCTTTTCCTCCACAATGGGATTCAGTAATTTGCCTGTAAAGAAGACTTTTTCTTGTGTATCATTTTTCAGTCTGGTGCAGACCTAATGCACTGAGAGTGTTAACTAACTCTCCATCTGGGTAGTCCATCACATCCAAAAACAGATTTTCATTTTCTTTCCTTTATTTTTTTGCAACATTTTCACTTCAGTACATGATATGTACTGTCATCCACGACAGAGGTGGCTTTTGGCTGAGATTTACATATCTACTAATTATCATATATATTTTGATGCAATATCGTGTAGAAGAGGAGATTACCAATATTCTTTTGACTGAGAACTCCATCTTTGGCCATGACTTAGACAGGGGTATTTAAAAATTCAATCAGCTTGCCCTGTTATGCCATTTTTTAAAGACTAACATTTATTATTGCTTGGCATTTGATTGTTTTTGCCCTGAAGTTTTCTTTTTTTTTTAATACACATTGCTTTTCAGAAGCCAGTTATTTCTATAACAAAGTTAGATTTCAGCCTTTTTCTCTTCTTACTTTTACTCAGTTAACTCTTGAAAAAAAAACACCTATGCAAAGTATCTTAATATCAGTCTGTTACAACATTCAGATTAATCTGGTGATGACAGGACACATGAATTAATAAGGTTTAATTTGAATCCGTCCAGATAACATAAATTCAAATGTACGAATCAGCCTTTGTTGGACTTGAACTTACTCTAAGGAGAAACGTAAAACAGAAAGTAGGAGTGAAGAAAGAGAAAAAGTGAAATGAAAACTTAAAGCCTGGAAAGACTTTGAAAGGTAGCCATTGTCCAGTTTCTGTTTAAAAGGGATATTTGGTCTGGTTTTGTACTTTGAGTGTTTAACTTGAAATAGTAGGATTTTTTATTGAAGTGAAATCACACTGAAGTAATCCAGGGAAAATAAATGCCCACACTGTCTGTATAGATCAGAAAAGCAAATAACTTCCAAGAATCACTGATATTCCTAATGAGCAGCCAGCCTGTTTGCCCATTTATCTTCTGCTGGCTAATCAAACAATCGCTTAGTGCTTTAATGTGTTCAGTAGCAACCATGACTCCAGTCACTGGCTGGAAAATTTTATGAAGAATTTGTCCGCCTTGTAACTAGAGGGATTTGCTGCTGTGTTATGACATATAGACACTCTACCCTCTCTTGAAGAGCTTCCACACCATGCGAGTCCCTGTGGCTGGACTCAGTGCGCTGGGGCACTCTTTGCCTTCCGCTCTTCTGCCTAAGGCACATTTCTGCCAGCCATGTACTGAGCTATCCATTGCCAGGCTCACCTCCCTTTCATCTGGGGTATGCCCTAAACTGGATTAACTACCAGCAGTGCGGAGGGGCCATTTCAACCACTTGCAGTCCCTAGGAAATGAAGATGTTCAGATTCAGGCTAACTTTAGGGAACAAGCGTACTGAAAATCAGGTGGCTGGTTCCCCCACAGTCCAGAGATTTTCTCTATGCTCAAGACTTATGGTACTTCTTTAGCCCCTGTTAAAGGCTCCAGACAGTTTCAGTTATATGAATGCCATTTAAACACGTCATCTAAGAAACAACTATCTTAAGAAAAACAAGTCTAAATATCAAACATGGCTCATATAAGCAGAAATTCCAGGCTGGAATTCAGTTAGGAAGGATGTTGCCATTCTGTAGTTATCGCTTGAAATAAGTGTAATTAACTCTCAAGACTGTTTTGTTCTGACAATGTGTCTGGATGGCAACTAAGAGAGAAAAGACAGAAATCTCCACATAAAAATTTGACAGCCTTTCTGGGACATAGCAATGTGTGTGTTTACACAGTGCATCCTGTGCAGACATGAACTCACTCAAGCTGGGCTTTGAAGTGAGCACCAGGCTTGTGGCTCTATTTGTGGGACAGTGAGCCCAAGCTAAGAACAACATGTTTCTGTAAGACAAATGTAGTCACACGGCTTCGTGTTGGCTGAAGCACAAGATCAAGCCCATGTCTGCTCGAAGCTTTTTGTCATCTGGAATATGCAGTATAAACGTTCCCTATAAAGCTTCAGATCTTTGTGAATGCTTTGTCTGCTGATTAGGTCAGTCTCAACAGATATTTTGAAGATTTTTAACCAGTGTGTGAGCCTGTGAAAAAAAAACAAGAATTTTTGCAAAAAAAAAATAGGAGTCATGAAGAAATGTGAAACTTCCAGGGATGTTATTTTGTTTCAGCAACATTTTGTCGTTCTTTGTCATTTTTTTTCCCTAATGTATAATTGTACTCATTTCCAGTAATTCAGAAAGACAAACCTGAAAGACATGAAAAAGCTGAAAAGAAACCTCCCCCCAAAGGTATTTATTTATTTATACTACATTTTTAGCCAGAATTTACATTAAAATTCAGAAACTTTATTTTACTGAAGCAGACAATATAATGCATATGAAAAATCAGTTACATAATACTATAACGAAATTAAAATAAAATTAAAATAACTTTAAAACATCCAGGGGTTAGTTCTATGCACGATCCCTTTTAAAATATATTGAAATGTCAAAGATGAAAATTAAAGGTATGAATCACCATTTCCCTGAAAAAGAGGTATACGTATCCTTAAGTGAGCTGACGTACACTTTTTCACCACAAATTCTTTCTTCACTAGTCAGCAATTAATTTGGTCCTGCCGTGGCTTTGTTTGAAAGTAGGAGTTGTTCCTTATAAAAATATCTGTATTTTGTTTTAGAATAGGTAGAACTATTCAGTTTACATATTGATAAAATCAGTCTAGTCAGGTCAGTGACTTAATAGGAATAGAAGTCCGGAGACTTACAAAAAACATGGATTTTGTAACATTCATATTTTGCCTCAAGGATGGAGACCTTCAGATATATGAAGAAAACATCACACTAAAGAGATTAGTTTAAGCCATATTCAGTGGCATTTTACACTACTGTTGGATTTTCCACTGAAGTGAACTAGAAACACAAATATTGCCAGCATCCATGTCTCAACCGAGAAAAAGCTGCTGATACATAAGAGCCAAAGGAACAGTCCTGGTCTCACCAACCTCTGTGTGGCTTCAGACACTGATATTTACAATTTGGCGATTCTCCTTGGAAACCCTTCTCATTCTGCTGCAGGATACGTCATGAACCGGCCTGTTGCAGACTAGTCTTTCAGCCCAGGGAATTGGTGCAGAAAGAGACTCAAGAACAGAGACCTAGTATCGGTGCACTAAAGCGACCCTTGCAAATAGCCACACTTTAAATTAATGACACTTACAGCTTACAACAGAGTTTAGCTCTAATTTCTGAAGTCTAAAGTTAGTCAGATTTAGCCTGGAAATACCTTCCATATTTGTTAGCTTCATGACCTACATTTGTCTCCCTTGTTTATGCCATAAAAGCTAACATATTGTCATTACAAACATTGAATATTATTTGCCATAACCTACTATTCTTATTATCAGCCAAATACTTGGTACAGGACTGAAGACAAAACATGCTTGCATCTCATATTTCTGTCTAAGTCTGTCTGGTTTGGGGGGTTTATAGCTTTCATTATATCTGAGCAAGGTGTTAATGATGAAGAAATGCTCATTAGTAATAACGCAATATAAAATAAATGCTATTGATTATTACTCTGGGGGGAAAGAATGACACTGAAAGCTTTTTCTTTACTACCTGCAGAGGAGAAGAAAGTAAAAAGCACTAAAGTGGAAGCAAAAGTTAAAAAGGAAGTGAAGGATGGAAAAGGAGAAGAAAAGACGGCTGAGAAGGTCAAGCAGGCAGAGACTAAAACAACAGAAGTTGGGCTAATAAGGGCCAAGCCAAAAGTTAAGGAGGAGAAAGCTCTTCAGACTGTAACTAAATCGGAAAAGAAAGGTAAACAAAAAGAGGAGGAAACAGATGAAGATCTTAAAAAGGTAGTAGGGAAGAGGCAGAAAGAATGGAGTTAAAGCTGGTAAGGACCAAAGTCAACCCATGAAAAGGAAAAGTACAGAACATATATATTCCAGAAGAATCTCAGACTGCTAGAAGGAGGCTATCAAACATAAAATAAGTTTAACCTAAATAACCAGAATGTTCTGCTTGTCATGGCTAAGATTCATTTTAGTTTAAATTCTTCTTTAACAAGGACCAGTTTCTCTTCAGATAGTCTGTAGTCTTCATGGATTTGCTCAGTAGCATCTTACGTAGTATGTAGTGCTAGTAAAGTTATTTTGGAAAATACAGACTGTCAAATGACTTGTTGGGAATTGTATTTTGTTTCTAGATCAGTGTATATCCTCTGTAACAATAAGGAAGGTAGCAGCAGAGGAAAGGGAATGTAATAATTTGTACTACATCAGATTTTATGAGGCATTGTCATATTGTCAGGTATTATATGACATAATGATATACCTACCTGTGGTAATCTGATGTGATCAGCTTCCAAATTTCTCCTAAAAGGAAAAGAATCGCCATTACCTTGGAGAAAAGAAGAAGTTAAGTGATAAAACATAGAATCAACGTGTGTCAACACCAAGCAGAGATGTTAAATAGATGCCCCTCTTTCTAAGAGCCACTCCGGAATTGCACTAAGCGGTCCCCTGATTTCCCTCTGGCTGTTCCATGGCGTTAGGTACAATTTTGTGGGAATGAAGGCAGCAGGACACAGCTCTCTGTACACATTGCCGCACGGCAGGGACAGGATTATTCCGACATTCATAGAGGCAGCTCAGCTTTGTGTGGCACACCTATCTGATCCTTTCAGCTGATAACCACAGATAAATCGTTACACCTGAGCATCAAAGAAGCCACCCCTGCCTGGACAGCTGAATCTGCCCAGGCAGATTATCTCAGAATTTCATAGCCATCAGCTCTGGACCCCTTAGGAATTTCCTAAATTATATGTTTCTAGAAAGCTGAGACATCTTGAGACATCGCCTCCTTTCTGACATGCATAGTGTGCTAAATCAGTATATTTTAACTTTTATTTGTATTCTGGTTAATTTGGTTTTTACCTGAAGTGCTGGAGACTTGGAGGCATAAAATCAAAGCAGCATCTTGCAATCTGATTGCTGTGACCACGGGGAAAGTTCAGCAAATTGTCAGGCTCCTCTTAGGAGGTGCAAATCTCTTTCAGTTTTTGTTTGCTCGGACAGAGTTTCAGTGCACAGTGAGATCCACTCCATACTGTTCAGGATAAGGCTCTCAAAACACAATGTTGTGTAGATTAGGCACTTTACTCCCTGACAGCAAAATATTTTAAGTAAGCTGGGGTTAAAGATTAGAGGGAGCAGTAGACAATGGTGGTGGCTGGTTTGTTTGTTTGGGGCTTTTTGGTGGTTTTTTTTTTCCTCCTGTAATTAAGAAATGTTAGCAAAATGATCCACCTTAACATCAAGCATTAACAGATCACTTTCCAAGTCTGCTTTAGAGTGTGACCCCAATGACTGTGCACTGAACCCTGGCAGGTGAAAGCAGGGATCAGCAGCTGGAGTGGATGAAGGCAGGAGGCTCCTCAGCTGCCCTTATCACTGGAGATAGGGCTACACACGTTCAGTTAAAGCTGCCTTTTCTGCTTTTGTCCTTGCTTTTTCCACCTTAAGCAACTGCTGCCCAGCTGGATACTCTCAGAAAATTCAGTTCTATATTTTAGTCCTGCTGTGACCCAAGGTGAAAATAATTTTGAAGTCAATGTGGTTTTGCCAAGATTTCCTGATCCTGCAATCCTTACTTTTCCTTGCTCAGGGGAGTAGTTCTGCCAGCTTTTCTGCAACAGTGTAAAAAATATAACAGTAGTCACAGAAGGGTTGTTATGATGTTCCTGCTGTTGCATCATTCCTCACTCAATTTAAAATTAAAAAAGATGGGTCATGTCCTAGGGTAAATCAGATGAGATCCAACAATAGAAATCTGTATGACTATTTTGATCAACAAGTATCTAGTCCCAAACTTTGACATGATTTATTAGTACTCGGATGAATATCTGTGCCAGTCTACAGAGTTATAAAGTGAAAACTACATTGTGAAATTTTCTTTTTAACAGGAGAGTTTAGATTAAAATGATTTTTAGCCATGAAGAGACATTTAGGAAAACATATTAATTTACAATTCCTTAGTTTTCAATCTTTGCTGATTGGCAGAATTCCAATGAACTTCAATGGGATGTTACTGTGCACCTTACCGTTTCATATACAAGCTATTTTTGTTTTTCAGAGTTTAATATTGTGCCTTGATTTTTTTATAAATCCCAGTTTTCAGGGATTGATTTACTAAAGAATTCTTATGAGAAGATTAATACAAAATCTTTCTTCTCAGGCACAACTAAGATTCAAGTTTCTTTTTTAAAGTTTATTCAAATTACATTTCCACAAAAACACAAACAAAAAACCCCTCCAAAACCCAAACCAACCAACGAAAACACCAACAAACCCAGACACCCAGAGTCTATTTCAGTCCTGATCTGTGTTGCTACATTTAAAAAATGGATTATTTTAGTATCAATGAAATGGTGTGAGCTGCTAGGCCCTCAGGCTATGTGTATATCACAACCTAAATATACCCATCAGAGAACTGCGCCCTGTCATGTGATTGTCCATACAGCTTGTGTCCCCTGACATAGTTTCATCCCAGGCTATCTAGCAGTCTTCCATACAATGCCCCAGAATAATCCAGGGGCTCTTCCCAGAGTGGAGCATGGATGAATGCAGCTTATTTTGGCAAAAGAAGGGTAAGGAAAACTCAGCTTTGTGGGCAAGAGCTGTGCCCTGCCATTTGTTTTCTGGGCTAAAGGCTTGGCATTGGTCCATTTTAATTATTAACACAGACTGATTCACGGAGGCCCTATTTGCAAGTGCATTGAAATTAGTGCAAATGATTTGCTGACTTCAATGGCTTTAGATGGGCTTACTGAGAGTACGGATTTGTACATACTCGTTTTCTCCTCACACATACGCTGCTACTTTTTTTCAGAAAATTAGCACATAGACTTGGGACAGATATTTCAGCCAAGTTCTTTAAATTCCTTAAGGATGGAATCCAAAGCTGGAGCCAGCCAGAATGAAAAATTTGGATTCCTAATTATGAAAGTAGAATGATAAATTTGGATTCCGAAATAATTATGAATAGTCATGAAAGGTTTTAAAAGCAGTGTTTATAGCCACAGCCTGGTGTACATCTGGAAAGGTTTGCCCCAGGTTCCACAATACTGACTAGTATTATTACCCTCTCCATCTCCGTAGCAGGAAATAGCTGCATGGGCTCTTACGGACTAGTAGAAACAAATGGGTATTTGCTGAGCTTGTAAATCCTTCCCTAATTTCTACAACTGCATAGGAAATCATGACTTGAATGCTGCAGTTCTGCACCCAAGGACTTCTATGGCAGTGAATATAACAGAGCATCAATCACTTAAATGCCTCAGCATCAACTAATACTGATATTCCAGAGAACAGTGTAAGAAAGCAAAATAATACAGTGAGTGTTACATACTTGAGAAAGTAATTTTGCAGTTAAATATAAGTTATGTCATTTTTAAAATTTTAAATATTTCGAAGTCTGCATAATTTTGTTTTGAAGTTGGCAAAGAGAAACTAAATGGCTTTGTAGGTGATTAGGAGAAAGATGTGACAGGACGTGTAAAGAGGAAGAGATGTAAATTCTATGGCCTAGGAGCAGTGCTGGAACAGTCTAGGACAGACAACTGAACATGCTTAACTCAAGGACAGTTGGTAACTAACATAGCTAACCAGAGTTGGCATCTAGTCATCAACATTAACTTTCAAAGCTAATGTGCTTTTTTCTGGCCAACTAGAGAATTCTGCAATAATATTGCAATTCTTTTGCACTGAGTTACAACTGGTAATTTTTCTTCACCATCCTTAATGTTAGAAATTATTATTAATGTCTTAAACTCTGCTTAAGTATAGGAGAAATCAATAGACAATTAACATTTCTGAAATCATAGTTTTGTTTAGATTTAGAAGCCTTAATTTCTGAATAGCATAGTTTTAATATATATATAGATCCAGATTTTATATATATATATATATATATGTAAAGATTAGTGTTTGGAAAATAATTCTGTAGTGAAATGATAAAATACTGTGGAACATCTCATTGCTACAGGAGTGTAAGTACACAGAGTTCTCTTTGTATTCCCATTCACTAAATGTACGTACTGTGATATAAAACTTTATCAAATCTTTCTATCACCTGGCTGCGAATATTTGAAATGGATCTTTAAGGATAAGAAAAAGTCTTAAGGACCTGTGGCCAGGCAGCATTTTGCACAGTATTTGTGCATGGGATTAGGACTTATGCTAAAACTGAGGCTGGGCAATGCTGACCTGCGGCGTGCACTATGCCCTGCCAGCCCAGAAGAAGAGTTGGTAGCTCTGGGGCACTGGTAGCTCTGAAGTTCTTGACTGAGAGACTTGTATTAGATCAGAACAATAAATTGTCTTTTTCTGAACATGTGTATTACTTGAAGTCCCAGAAAAAAACCCCAAACATATTAGTAAGACTATCCCTGAAATGTGTCTTTGCACTGCCAAGCTTGATCTTTACTGTTAAACAGAAACAATATTTTAAATTTACTTTCTTCATTACTCTTTTTTTTCCTTTTTGCTCTGTTAGATCAATATGCATTCTGTCGCTATGTGATTGACATGTTTGCGCAAGGGGAATTTTATCCAGGTACTTTCCTACATCATTGAACTCTGTTCTAATATTCCTCTGTTTCCCTGAGAGTTTCTGCTCATTTATGTATTAAAAGTGTGTTCTGTATTGTTGAAAGGTCTCACAAGTGCAACAAAGAGTGTGCAAATAGTTTTAATAAAGCATAAATGCTAATGGCTGTATTATTAAAGCTTTTAATTTTCTGTCTACAATGCATGAATTAAAATTAAGGTTATGTTAGAAGTAGTGTCAATGGAAGGCTATAGAAATTACTAAAATTTTCCAGGCTTTTTTTGGCTGAGATGCAAAAGGAAGGAGCTTGTTGTTAATAGCTTACTGGGGGGTTTTCCCCGCAAATAGCAAGCCTTAACCCCAGAATACTTCAAAAATAGAACTGCCATTGTTCTTAATATAAAAAATATCTTAGCGGATCCATCACTTCTGTGCTTAATCTTCTCTCTTCCCACATCTCCATGCTCATCTGTCCTAACACAGACTCTGAATTCTTAACCAAAAAAAGAAGCTAGAGCTACTGATGGTGACTGAGCGTGGTCTTACAATATTAAGTCAATCTGCCCTAATTTTTTTTAATGAACACTCTTCCTTCTGAAATCCAATGCAAGAGGACATACTATGGAAAGGACATAATCCTAGGAATGATAAGCAATGGTATTTATGACAAGAGACAAGGATAGACTACTTAAGGACACACTAAGCCTTACAAGCTTTATTTAGTCAGTTATTTGCTCAAGATGTCCACTAGTACTTCTCTGAATTGCATGTGTTTTTCTGTCTCTGCCTTGTGATTTAGGTCCTCTCTTGACATGCCCAGGTCCATTCTGGACTGGGAAGTCCTAAGGATGTAGCTGAGAAACATAGACTCTCAAAATGGGGAGAGAGGGGACACAGATTTTTATGGAAGGAAAATGAACAAGTTTGGTTTTTTAGAAGGACAGTGTTTGTATGGCCTGTTCTCAAAGAGTGACATGGAGAGATAAGGGATTTCATTAAAAGAGAGCAAAGTATTTTATCACCTCTAGGACTTTTAAAGACTTTCAGTTATAAACAGAGGGACTGGTCTAGGCTCAGAGTAGGAGAAAGGCTACCAAAACCTTCCAGAGACCTTCAGTTATGCTTTGACTTAAAAAATAACCCCCTGTACCAGACGTGATTCACCCAGCTTCTGGTTTTACACAGCTGTACTGTTAATAAATCACAACACAAACCTTGTATGGAGATCTTCAAGATCTTACAGTTCTCCTGACATTTGCAAGCAGCTTTGACACGTCACAGCCCTTTCTTCCAGATGGCTCCCTGGGCTGTTTGACATTCTCCTAAGGCAGAGCAGACGTGCTGTGGGAAGGGAGTTTTGGAGAAGATTGCTTTTCAGTTTTGACCTTTTCAGGTATGAAAAAACTCTGAAGACCATGAAGGGGAAGCAGGGTCATAGAGACAGAAGTTTGTAGGGATTTGAATTTCAGAAGATAAAGGACATGACTCCCAATGTTTGCCTTGTGTCATTTCAGTGTGCTGTGACAGAGTTGTTCTAAGAAATCACAGGTTAAACAGCTAAAAGATGTTCAACAGTCATTGGGAAGTCAGCTGACCTTACAGGTGAAGCTAGGGTGAAAAGCCGAGGTCCCAGAAAGTGGAAATAAGTCATAAAGCAGCTTAAATAATCTGATTTGTAGGTGAAAAGGAAGAGGATAGCCCCTTAACTTAAGGTCTCCAAAAATACACACATGGCTCCACTTGTAAAGCAACAGCTTTTTGACCTGCTAGGTAATGACTTAGGAACATCTGAAGTTAAATGCTGTGAACGGTTGTTGTGATGGATCCTGACACATTTTTGTGGGAGGTAAAATAAAGCATTGCCTTCAAAACAAGATCTGGTCAACCCACAAGCTGTGAAAGGCAGTGCTGAAACATCCAGACCGTGTCACTGAGAAGTAAGTCAAAGTCCAGGTATGCCCAGCTCTGTGCTCTTTACAGAAATCATTGAGCAGAGTGCCACCAAACACTGCTCATTTATTTTTTGTTACTCCCTTTCTCAGGCAACGTGCTCATTTCACAATGGTCTTTGTGAATTGAAATATTGCTGTAATTCATTTTCTTAAATAATGTGGGCAAAACACCAGAACACTAAGTCCCTTTAATAACCCTAATATCCAATTAACTTTAAAATCTGCTATATTTTATCGGTTTGTATATTTTATGCTAAATTACATTGTCCAAACAAAGACATCAGAGTGTAATTCAGCTAAGGAATTTAATTACAGTCACCCTGACACTGCAATACTTTGAAACTAGAAATCGTTTCTGTCAATCCCAATATTGCCATTTGTGAAGGAGAAAAAACACATTTTTCTCATAGAAAATTCCTGCACATATGTATATTGACTTTTTGTAGGATTGTTTACACCAAATAGAAATATCTGTCTTCTTGAGTTTATAAGAGCAGTGTCCCACTCATTAGATTCCTTAGGCACAATATATGGATTTATAATGCTAGTAATAACAACACCATTCATTATTTATACTTTGATAGTATTTTTGGAATATTTGTATTATTGAAAAAATCATATTCATTACTGGCAACATTAGATTATTTTAGGTTTATATAAATTTTATGCAAGAATTTAAAGTGAAGTAGACCACTTAAGATGCCATTTTACAGTGATCAAATAATTAAAAGTAAAGATCAGATCCTTGGGTTTCATTAATTAGATACACTTTTCAAAATATATAAGTTAATACATTTTGACAGTCACCTGAACAATTTGTTGGAGGCCAGCTAATGCTCTTGTGTTGATTTTAAAAAATGAGGCTAAAATGTTGTACATTCACTCCAAGTTCTGTCATGTTACTGCAGTCTTAACTTTACAAAATGAAGGCTATATACGTAAACAGTACACAGCAAATCCACAGGAAGCCATAGAGGGGAGAATTCTTACTAAGCTACTTCAAGAAGCAGTACTAGGTTTTCTTGTTTCTCTGGCCAGGATTTGTCTGTGATACTGACTATTTTCATGCAGATCCTCCTGTAAGTTGCAATAATTATATCAACATCAACTAACTTTCGAGACTTCTATTTTGCTTCTTATCAAAGAAAAGTATCTGAGGTTCTCAGCCCCATACAATAGATTTCAGTGCAGTTTTAGCCATAAACTCAGATTTTGCTAAACCAGAAGTCCATCTCATGAATATCATGACCGCTGTTGTGACCTACACTGGGTTCCACTGAGACATTTATAGATAGCCTATAATATATATACTAAAAATATATAAAATATGTATAATATATAATAAATGTAACATTATATAGAGAGATGAGCTCCACTGTATACAGTATAAAAAATTGCTTTCTGATTTTATCTGATGAAGTATGGAGCTTGAGAACGTTTTTTACTTTCTGTCTAATAGGCATGTGGTAAGTGACAATTTCTCAGAGGGACTGTCGAGCCACCTTTCCTCCAAAGGACAGATTTTCTGATCTTTTTTATCCCTGGACAGCAGTTTCTGAGCCAAGTAGAGGCATTATCGTCTCAGTATTAACAAATCTCTCTGTCCAAATTGCCTTGTACTCCTTTTGGCTGCCTGTAAATGAAGAATGAATATGCATTTCTTCCAGGGTTAATTTTCCAAGTTTTACTTCAAAGACTTTAAAACCTAAAGAGGAAAGCTTGTTCTTTAAGAGATGCTGAGACACACTGGTTCTGACCGGCACCTCTATTCTTCTACTGGCATTGATATTTCTGAGGTCCGAGATAACCTTTCTGATACAGAAGGCCTCTGACCTTCTTCTGTTTAGTTTCATGGATATAGCTTTTTCCATGTATTGGATTATTGATATTCCTGAATTTTGTTCTGAGCAAGATTTCTAGTGTTCTTATTTGAATTTTTACATTTTATTGGTAGGAGAAAAGGTTCTATCTTAGTACAAACCTGTAACTTTATTTTTGTTAACTGTTTTATTGCCCTGAGAGAGTTTGAAATCCTCGCCCATGTGGATGGATTTGAGGGACTCATGTTGGTCACTCTTTCCGCATGTAGCACAAGTTTTCTAAGTTAACTGGATCTGCTCTATTTTATTTCCCCTGTGCCATATTCCTGTTTTACCACTCCTCCCCTGCTTTCACTTCAATGTTTGCCAGCTTGTTTTACATTTACATTTCTTGAACTACTCTGGCAGATCAAGGAGTTGTTCCAATCAAAAGCCTTTTCTTTTGTAGCTACCTAAAGCAGATTCTTGCATGTCTGTCTTTTTGCATGCCCACTTCAGCATGTGGTTTTGCATGCTGCATACTGCTGAATTAAGAGTAATAAGCATCTCTTGGGTATCTGGTCACAACATAGGACCCTTGTTTCCCACAGACATACTGCATACTTATGGTCAGATTTTTGTATCATTTTAATCACTTGGAAAAGATTATTTTACATGCATAGTTTTACTGTGTTCTAGTGTTGGGTAAAAAACTGGCATTCCACAGAACGCTGGATTCACTACTGAATGATCTTTGCAGTTACCTAACTGACAACAAAGGCAGTGGGAGCACAGATGTGATATTATTGCCATTTACCCTATCTGAAATCTTTGCACTGAAGCACCCAATCACCCTGTGGAGCTTATACCACCACATGACTGTTTCCAATAATAGCTAGACTGCAAAGCAATTTGGCCATACCATTTCCTTTCTTCAGTTTACCCTCATATGTTTATTGTGTATTTCCATGCCAGGATATAAAATCCAAAGTGATGCAGACAATTTTGCTAATCTTATACTGTTGAAAAATTATTTGTGTTGGAGAAATTCACAAAGATTTCTAGCATGTTTACAGGGTAAGAGTGTATCCTATAAGGTAAAACATTCATCCCACTTTCTCAAAGCCTCACCCTTTGTATAGATATTCACAAAAAAAGAAAAAAAAAGTAATGACAAATGTAGACAATTAATAAATTCAGTCAAATTTTGGCAAGAGTCTGTAGGGAAACCTGCAGTTAGCTTGGTCCCAGAAAGAAGTGGCAGACTGAATACCCTTCATGTCTACAATGGTTTTCCAAGGCTTGTCTCTTCTTTTCCATTGTCTAGAATTATTCAGTCAAAAAGTAGGGATTATTGTTATTGCACAATGTGGTGAGAGAATTCCAAGACATTGTCAGTATAATACTTGCCATTTAATACCCAAATATTACTACAAAAATAATATTACTTAAATATGAGTGCATTACTGCAAAAATAATGAACACATTAAGTGCCTAATTTTGAAAGTAACAATGCCTGTATTTGCTGTGGGTGGGCTGTAACACTGGAGTTAAATACTTGCCTTCTGCTGTTCAGATAGCAAAACACTTTAGGCTCTTGAACTATTTTTAAGTGTCACTCCTACTTGATTAAAGACTAGGATGTGTGGTGGATGTATGAATGACAGGGTGTAGCTTTTCACCATGTAACATTACATTTGCATGGGGACAACTACGATAAGTGTAGTTTCTCTGGGGATATATTTGATGCAGTGCAATAAAAAAATCAGTCATAATAAATAAGAAAGTAACATATTATTTGCTTCAGCATTAAAAACTGTGGACTGAGTTACAGGCTTTCACATTTGAGAGAGAACACTAGAGAATATTATTTAGTTCTGTGGAGAGATGCTTCCTGATGCTACCTATTCAATAGCCCTCTCCCCTACAGCAGCGAACAAGCAAACTAGATATTTGTTTTCCTGAAACACTAAAGGCAGAGTCTGGAAGCTGTGAAACTATTTTAGTTTTATTTTTTAAGCAGGAAAGGTGTCTGAGAACTAACATGTCTTCTCCCTCTGACAGCAGTACTGTACCCAAAAATTTGCAGAGACTCATGTGGATTCATCTTCAGAGTTGATAGTTAATTGCCCATCAGTTTGTAGAAAAGTTGTTCATATGATGAAAGACTTGTCAACACATTTGTTTCTGCTGATGACATAAATGGAGATGACTGAGTGACAGAAGCATTTATTCCTTTACTAATGTCCTGGGAGAGTTCTTAATACTTTTCAAACTGCCTGAAAGAAAAGAAATAATGATAAGTAATTTTAAATATGTTTGTGAGAAACTGAAAATTAAGTTTTAATTACTGAAAAAATTCTAATTTACTAACGTGCAATTCTTGCAATAGTTACAGCTGTCATTTGCAGTCTAAATATTGCTCCTTTACAATTCTATCCAGTTATGTAAAACTATGAGAAGCTATCCACTAATGTCATTTTAATGAGGTTATTGTCTATGACTCCCCTCTCACCCCAAAAGCTGTGTACATATGGTCAAATTCTGATATTACATTGTTCTCTTAATGGGAACGTTATCAGCACACAATCCTGACACCATCCCACAGAGGCAAAACAACTCTCCATTATTGCCCATTTATATCACCCCACTGTGAATCAGAGCCAGATGCTGGCACACAAAGCTGTGTCTGCCAACACTCTTATGGCACTTTATTGTAACTTTGCCAAAAATATTTCAAATGACTTTCACTCTCTCAGAAGCAGCTACCCAGGGAATGCGTGATATTCTGCCTGTGTAGAGAGGAATGGATGTCTTTCTTCGATAGTTCAATGAAAGCATCTCTGAGGAGTTAGACTTCTGTGATACAGATGAAAGCCAAAAACTTTTTGGTTTAAATGAGTCTAAATCTGTGATTTTAATGGAAATAAACCAATCATCTAACCTGTGAAGGCAGAGAGACTAGATTAACAAAAGTATGCTCACACTTGTACTATATTTTATTACTACTATTTCATATTATCACTATTTCATATAGTTCAGTAATCAAGTTTCAAAATCAAGGATCATTTTAAAAGATTCATTAACAATGTCTAAAAAAAAACTAGTAGTGTTTTGGAGGATCATCAAAAGACTCAATCACTTTAGTTTTTAAAAATAAGCTATTTAGAAAATAAAGGCAAACATTAAAGGCCAAAAAATCAAAATAATGAATAATAAACAAATTGAGTTTCATATTAAAAATGTAAAAATCATTTTAAGCAGTGACTTTATAAAATAGTTACTATATTTAGTGAGTCGTTGACAACACTGATTTCAAATTAGAATTAGTACAAATACTGATGGTATTTCAAGTAGATTAAAAAATGGAAGCATTATAGAGCTACACAACCCTTCTTCAATATTCAATATCATTGTGAGAAGTGAATTCAATGTGAAAAATATTTTCAGAAAATTATTTAAGCCAAAAGTAGTTTTATCCATATTTTTGAGGCATAGTTGGCAAGGAAACACACACAGAAACCTGAAAACCATAGTTCCAAATGTCAGCCTGTAAAAGCATATGTTTCCTTCTTGCAGCTTGGATGGCTTCGAATATGGGGAAAAACACAATTCCCAAAAGAAACACCCTCCTTTTCAAGCCTAGATTTATTAGCTTCTAAAAATCAGTATATTGCAAAAGAACCCAGACAATAATTATGTATATTGCCAATTTTGCTGAAAGTATTTCTTTATTTGGAACACACAGAGGATTATTTAAAGGAATGGGATACAATAGTCAACAGAGCTGAGATCACATTACAAGCAGTGTTGGTAGAAAAGATTATCACTGAAGTCAGCTACATATAGCTCTGTCAAATTTCAGCTGGTAGGGTTCAAAACTTGCCATGACAGATCATTCTTCCAGTAAAGATGATTAGCTTAGACAAAGTGTTTCAGACATTTCCAACACTTAGAAAGATCTTTTGTGATAACCATTTAAAAATTTCATTCCTTCAGTGCTTCCCTTTCAAATGTTCTAAGTATTCCTAAACTAGTTAAAAGTGGGACTCACTAAAAGGCTTGACTTCTTTGTTTTACAGGTTGGAACATCTGCTTAGCAGCATCCTGTTAGCAAATAGTACAATCAAGAAGCGTTTAGGATTATCTACACAGATCTGTGTATATGTACCTCTTGGTTCTGTCATTTTCCAATGTTGGAGAGCAAGCTTGACCTGTAGAAAGATTTTGGTATTGTAACACTGAGCACTACAGAATCTAAATTTTAAACACTTATCAACCTAATAGTCTCTGCAGACCTTAACTAATTGCTTAATCTACTTACATAATGTTTGGGAAACCATAAAGGCCCACATGGAGTTGCTTAAGCCAACCAAGCCAGCCAATTACTTCTTAAATTTCCATCATTTCAGGAAACTAGGAGCCTTACACAGGTTGCAAGTGAACTTCTGTTTTTGACGAGACATAACAACTCACAGTCTTCTCCTTCAGTTAGTTATTCAAGCCCAGGTTGTACATCTCTAAAATCTATACACTTCTAAAATTATAGCTGAGCTAATGAATCTGTTACCTTTAGAATATACTCCTGAAACTGTCTTAGGGAAATCAACCACGATACAATTAGTTTCTCTCAACTTTAATAGAAAGGTAAGAGTATGAGATCTATGCAAACTTGCTTTTAAACACCTCCGGACACTGAATACTCTGAAACATCATGAAGAAAGAAGATTGTATACTGAAGGGCTTCCAGTGTTCTTCTGAATTTTTCATTAACTAGGCAAAACCTGCAGCTCCAATGTGGGGCTGAGAGAAGTTGCTCTCCTCATCCAAATGTAGATTCTCTGTTGTCTCTGCTGGAAAACAAAACTCAGGTTTAACAATAGAAACAGAATCCAGTCACCATACCGTGCAGATATGAAGAGCGTAGACAGGATCTAAAAATACTTTGGCAAGACACATTCCGTCATGAATCGCTTCCAGCCTAGCCATAATTCCTCACCTCTACTGTTGTAGGAACAAGCAATGCAGAGGACAGAAGAATGTTCAGCAGTGGCCTAAGCAGCATGTGCTCCCCCTGCCTTTCTTATCACCACTTCCTTCTGCGTCTAGTCCATAACCACTGTGACAGTTAGCTGCAGCAGGTCCATTCCTTTCACCATTCTCTGTTCAGGCACTTCTTTCTTTTGCTGTCCACTTTCTTTCTGCCTGTACCTTCTTTGTCAAAAAAGAAATGCAACTTACTGACATACACATAGAATTAGTCAAGACTAATTTATTTATTCTTCATCAGGAAACACTATTCTTCCCTCTGGTACTTCACTTTCCTTCCTCTTGTTTCACTTTGTCCTTCAATACACTCAGTATCTTCTGATAAGGTAAACAGCACATAGAGTTCAAAAGGCATTCAATGCCCACACGCATTAAACCTAAACAATGTTTTTATCTTCCTTTTTAGTTAAGCTTGATAACAAAATACGTTTTTTTCTATGAGATATTCATTCATATAATTGCTAGAGCATTGGGGAGAACTGTGTTTACCAGGCAGCAGCTACAGTGTGAAAAATCAGCACAGCTTTTGATTTTAGTCCTGGAATATTTTGGTGTCATGTAGTGTCATCTTTATGTAGAACTGCAAAATGAGATGTTTGTAATTTATTGCACATCACTTACTTAGATACCCCAAAAAAGTAATTGTCAAACTTTAACCTTTAGTTGTCTTTATAGCCAATGGTATGAAATGGAGGCCTCTAGAGGACTATTTCATTCTAAAAAAGATGCCTAAAACAGAAAAGATGAATTACCCTTTGAAAGTACCAATTTCTCTCCATTGACTATAAATGGATCTCTAGGGTGACTTATCTAGATTTAACTATCTAAAAGTTAACTTCTAAATGTCTGGTTGAGAAAGAGCCTATACACATTCAAGAAGTAAAGCTAAAAATATGCAAGCAAGGATTTTGCTCAAATCAAGACTTGAAATGACAAGTTTTCTGCAAGATTGCAAATGATATTATCAGGAGCATCTGTTAGCTCAGCCAAGAAACCAGCAGTGCCACTCTGAAAAGTATTAGCAGCAATAATAGCATTGCTATAGCATTTTGGGAGCGAGAGAAGGGAAAAAGGAAGAAATGTAGAAGGAAATATTTTCCTGAATAAATACATCTAAATGTGTCAAGCAAAAGAAGCCTAAATAGTTTTAGCACCAGAACAAAACCCCAGTCTTTACAGCTTCTACCTTCATAGAATTTAAGATTTGGAATTATTTGTTTTTGTATGCTTACAACACTCATGTCTTTTTTTTTTTTTTTTTTTTTTTA